>Ga0210059_1006738_pt1 | contig 18367 bp, 9 predicted proteins | sample Ectturendosymbi2_FD_188042 | JGI IMG/M metagenome (GOLD analysis project Ga0210059, IMG submission 188042) | Ecteinascidia turbinata endosymbiont from Florida, USA - Sample 2 (SPAdes) (version 2) | ecosystem: Host-associated > Tunicates > Ascidians > Unclassified | place: Key West, Florida... | reverse complement strand
GCCTTGTCATGCTTCTTTCCATAACCCTGTCATGCTCTTTTCTGTGACCTTGCGATGACCCATTGTCTTAATTCTCTCTAGATTTGAATCTTGACGTTTGTTCACGCTTCAATGCGTTGAGATTCTCTCTCTTGGACTAGTTTTACTTTTGTTTTCTGAATCTTAGGACGCAAATCTGCGTAGCTTTAATATTTGTTTATTAGGTTGTAGCACGCATTAATTTTGCGCTGCTACATTCCTATGACGACTTAATATTAACTAAAAGTTTGCGAAACTGCGCAGAGGCATAACTTCACAATTTACCTTGCAAGAAGCGGAAATTCAAATGTCTACTCTAGACCCCTATGAGTACAGTAAGACACGACAATATTATGCATCTGGGCGTGAGAGAGATGCAGGCCGTGTTTATGAAAATGGTTACAAAAAAGAATGAAAAAGAAAAACGGTACTTAATTGATGTTCAATTTTCCACTGACAAAAAGCTCGCAACAGGGCAAGACCGCCAGAGAAAAGCAATATTTTCAGTATTGGATCCTACGATTGGTTGTTTTTACTAGATTTCGCGCAAACAGAGATTGCTTATTGAAACTATATGTTAATCAAATCAGCAAGAACAGTTTCTTGTGAGCTTTACTGGGAAACACATGTTTACATTGGGCTTACTTCATGGTTAGCTGAGGGTGTTGCGACAATACTTTGCTGCTGTGCAAAACTTGTGTTCATGTTGTTAACCATCGGGCTATGGCGTGGAGCAGGGCTTCTCAAACTATGGATCGCGGCCTCAAATGGGGCAGTGAAATGTAGTTTCTGGATCTCAAAACCAATTGACTTGACAAATCGATATAACAATTTTTGTAAAATTTACAAGAAAATTGAAAATGGGCCTGCAGTGAATCTATTTCTACTGCATTTTTATTTTTAGGGGCAATATCCTACTTTATTTTTTGCTATGATTTCTGCCTGAGCTATCAAATGATAATAAAAACCATGCACAAGTTATGCGTTGTTACACCATGATCGTTTCAACGTACTAACCAATACTGACCTTACTGCATTCATTCCGGCAGGAAGACATGCTTTTGTTTAGACTCTAGGTCTACAGTACTCTACAGGCTAGGCTGACTGCTTTGAGAGCACACCAAGTAGTTTCAAACTAAAGTTAAAAGTTTCATACACAGTTTCAGAAATACTTTTGAATTTGATTCAGAAGTTGGATCCACAAACCATACACAATTGAAAACTAACTTCAGGAGGCCACACACCTGCCATGCCCGAGATGAGTTTGCGATAAACGTTTGCAACTGGAATTTTCAAAACAGAGTTTAGCCTGTATGTCATATTTGCATAAGAACAAAAAATAAATGTTCAGTCATTTCTGATCTAGCCATTCACAAACTCTTAGACTTTTGCGCAAGATATTTGTGTGAAACGGTATTCTCAAAATTGATAATCATCAAGTCCAAAAACCGATCCTTTTTGAAAAATGTTAAGAATGTCCTTCGTTCTGCGTTGTCTTGTATCAATCTACGAATTATTGATCTGTGTAAAAATTATCAAGTGCATCCATCCCATTAGTTGTGCTTGATAACTTCTATAAACTGAATTGCTTTTTGTTAATTATTTTTCGCCTTACTGTTTCCATTACGTGGTAGTTTTATTACTGTGTAGTTACTTTCGTGGATTGTGTGCATTTGTAGGATTTCGCCATTGACAAAAATGCATCTTGAGGTTTGTAATCAGACTTTCAAATGTATCATTAACATCTAGGCTATCCATCAAGGGGGCCGCATAAAAAAAACGTTTTTCAAAATGGGACCATAGAACAAAAAAGTTTGAGAAGCCCTGGCATAGAGGATTAATGCACTATATTTTGTATTGCTTGGAAAATGACAACTTCACAATGGCATGAATAAGCTCTGTGTCCACTGAATGGATTGTGCTTGTTTGTTCAATAAAATATGTGGTTACCCCTACTATGAAAAAGGAGTTTACATATAGATAATCAGATTAACAGCTAGACGATATTTTCGAGGGCTTCAACACGGTCCCACATAAAAATGTATACATCCTAAAACCAAACCTACAAAAAACGCTAGAAATCACGGAAATTTAACGAAAAGAACTTTTGGATTACACGAAAGAGTTCTAATTCCAAGAAAAGATCGCAATGCCGTTTGTTCTTGAGAAGAATGTAGGAAAGGCTTCGATTTCTGTTGAATATTTAAGGCAAATGTAGAACCAATGTTGGCACAACAAAAGATAGATTTTTGAGGGGGCGCTAGACGTAAGAGGGGCATACGTTCACGCTTTTCAGACAAACGGCCAAATAGGTCCCACCTGCTTGGGGGCCCCAAAACTAAGATGGCCTAGGGCCCCGCGCTCCCTAAATCCGTCCCTGCCTCTTGGCCTGATGAAAAGCTCTTCACACAAAACGTGACAAATGTCATTTTATTTTGAAACTTCTCCAAATACAAAATATAAAGAAAAAAAAGGTGGGGTGGCATGTTATATTATATCTCCACCGTCTGAAAAAAATGGGGGACACGACCCCCGTGTCCCCCACCGAATTGCGACCATGGGTTCAGGAGGTCTCAGGGTGGTGAAGCTCCCCTAAAATATTTTTCGCCCCCTTGGAAAAATATGTTGGACATATTTAAAAATTTGTGCCCCTCCCAGAAAATTCTTCTCCCCTCTGGTGTCCCAAGCTGGTTACGGGCCTGGTTTTAATCAAGATGCGAACCGAACGATCATAACGAGTAAAAATTAGTAGCGTAATACAAACGCCTGGTTCCGTATTCAACTAGTACAGTCATGGCATTAATGTGGCAGATGTACAGGCTACAAGTAAACCTGCATAACTTTTCGTCTTGTTTTAGCAATTTCCTCAAATCGTTTATCAAGAATTTTGAAACTTTAGTTGAATATATTTGCTGTGAGATAATTTCTGCAGACGATATTGCGACTGGTGAAGCTGCCAAAATGTCAGATACAAAAGACTGGGCTGAATGTCAGGATATATTTAAACACTGACGCTATTGTTTTAACTGTAGATACGAGACTTCGTCTGCCAACTGAAATACTCTTAAAAGGAATGCAACTTTACTTCATTAAGAATGGTTGGGACAGGCTCGCCACCAGATGTGGGTGGGGCTAGCCACCTTTGCTAGGACTACCTAAACAACACCTAAAAACTTTGAGGCTCTTGTGAAATTCGAATTTCCCTTGCAGCGTTAGAGCTTGGTTGTGAAACCCCACAACAGTTAAGCACTGAACATGAAATGCAAAAATGCTTAAATAGTAGCCTACAGTAACCCCAGGCAAACGTAAAGCTAACACAATGTGAACATACGAGTATGTTGTTTAACGTCACTAGGAATAGTCTGCTGGGTGAAAACTTTGCTCCACTGGTGTGATAGCAACGCAGTATTTATTGTTGACGTTTCAAGAGTGTATGCAAACTCTCTTCCTCAGAAGATGGCAAGAAACAAAATCAAAGCGTACGCACACTGCATTTCAGAAAATTTTCAGAGTTTTACACAAACAAAAGGATAAAAAATGCCTTAGAAATAGGCTACCAACATTTTAAACGATCTCCCACTTCCAACATATTTGTGGTTAAATGCCAATCATTTACGAAATTTTCGATCAGACTGTCTCTCTCAAATTACATCTTGTAAGGAGATAAGTAAGACAAAGAAAAATTCAAGTTAAGACTTTTCTTAAAAATGATTGGAATACAAAATTTCAACTTTATTATTTGAAAGTTTCTGCAAATGTCAAAATTGCTATACAATATTTTGAAAATTTCGGGGGAGCAAATGCCCCAAATGCCCCCCCCCTGGTTGCGCGCCTGTATACAATCTGACTGCATCAAAGTAGGCAACCATTACGTTATTAGACCTTCTGCATCTTTCGAGAAATAAGTGCATATTTTTTTCTACGGCCTCAAATTTAGGAATGTTATATTGAACCTGATGAGTCATGACTACTTACACTCGCTCTGCAGGGCAGGTTGTATAGAGCTCTGCAGCCAAAATTATAGGCCACACGCAATCTTTGCATGCATGACTTTCTGAAATTCCACCATAATTGTGATGCATACATGGGCGCACAAAAGGAACGAAAAAGTACATTTTTAACTGCATTTGAACATTGGGAGAAGGGACTCGCAGCTTGTTTGCTGCACAATATTTTTATCACAGTTGTCTCTGAATGTCTTTGCCATCTGGGAGCTCAGTATCCAGTACAGCTCCCAGATATTTGTATTGGTTAACAGATTTTAGATTTTTAGCACCCATGTATCAGTAATGGGGTGACTGTGCTTTTTGCACTCTTAGCCTTAAACGTCATACCTACAACAGTTTTGCTATAGTTGAAAATATTTCCATGTGATTCTGCATAAGCCTGACACACAGATAAAAGTTCTTTTCGCAACATTTCCGAAAATGAGAACTTTTCAGTTTTAATCAAGATGCAGACCGAACGATCAGGACAGAGTAAAAATTTGTATTCTCATACAAACACCTGGTTCCGTACTCAACTAGTGTAGTCATGGCTTTAGTGTGACAGATGTATGAGCTATTACAGCAGTAAACCTCACTAAAACGTGAAACAGTCCTCAACCTAAATTTAGTTAAAAAAATATCAGGTTTCGAAGCGAAAATGCAGCTAAACAACGCTTTTTTAAGAAATGTACTACGTCAATAATGGTGATCCGCTTTGCCCCTAACAAAAATAATAATCAAAAGGTCGAAGAAGAACAAGCTGTTTGACGAGGCACTAACTGCTATGTCAAGATTTCTCTTATCAATTTGAAAGTTTCAGCAATTTGCGCGGTTCAACAGTACCCTAATATTATAAAGTTTCATGAGGGCAAATTCCAAACAAATTAGTAGCCTGCACGAACAAATAGATAAAAAATGCCTTAAAATACGAACAGTTTAAACTATCTCCCAAGTTGATACTTTCAACATATTTGTGGTTGAATACCAATCATTTGCGAAATTTTCGATCAAATAACCTGTCTCAAGATAAATCTTGTAAGGAGATAATAATTAACGGGCAAGACAACAAAAATAAATTCCAATAAGATCTCTTAAAAATGATTAGAATATAAAATTTCATCTTTATTCTTTGAAAGTTTCTACAAATGTCCAAATGCCCCCCTTTGGTTGCGTGCCTGGTTTACGTTACTATCTCCGTGTTACGCAGGGATATCTAGAACTCCTAGATATCCCTGGTTTTACGCAATGGGAAGCTTTTCATGGTGGGTGTGTAATTAGCGCAGGGGCGTAACGAGGTGAGATGGCGCCCGGGGCAAGAAGCAAGTTTGGCGCCCTCATGGTCGAACCTAAGATCTTTCGGAACCAAATGCGCTGTAATGAAGAAAGTACTTGTGACATTACTGGGACTTTTCGGCGCCCCCATAGGGATTCGGCGCCCGGGGAATTGTGCCCCCCTTGCCCCCCGTCGTTTCGCCCCTGAATTAGCATATTCCTTTGAAATGCAAAGGGGTGTGCTGACCGTGTGCCATTTCTACATAGCCTATGCATGTTGCATATCACACAAATATAATGTTATAGTTTGCGTTTCCATGACATCACCATGTTCACTCAGCCGTAGTACGACCTTAAAATGATATTTGGGGCAGGGATATCTGGAATATCCCTGTGTCAGTGGCGCAGCCAGAATGAGGCCAGAGGCCATGGCTGCCCCGAAACAAACTTGCTAAGATTTTTACTTGTGCTTTATATCAATTTTCAACTGTTAGAAAATAAACGGAAGGAACAGTAACACTCAAGACAACGTTAGTGACTGACGACGTCATTGACTGGCCCCTCCCGAGCAAATCTTGGTTGCGCCGCTGATCCAAGTGCCCCCCTGCGGCTACGCCCATGGTGCAGTTGCATAGTACTGTACTGTGGTAGTACTTGGCAATGATTACTAGGTATTTGTTTTTTTATTAAGTACACAAAAATTTAGTATTACCACTTGAAGAGTTATAAAACAATTAACACAACACTTCAAAAAAACAAAAAAATACATTAAAAGTAGAATTTACGAACATTATTAATTTCAATTAATAAACATTTATCTCTGAGATTCCATTAACTGGCATGGCTGCGATCTACAGTGACCTAAAAGTACGCCTAAATCATACCGTTGTTTGTCATGTAGGCTACATCGGGATATAATTTTCTTATTTATTCCCCGCCTTTAAGCTGGAGGTTTTCAACAGTAATGTAACCACGAAACTCGTACAACTACATTATTTTTGTCACAAAATATTGGGAGGACAAAAGATATAGTGTCCTCCCTTGTCTAAAAGTTGGGAGGTGTCTCCCCTGTCCCCACTGAAAATCGGTCCCTGCTATAAACACTTAACACGTGTTTGCAACAGACTTTAACCAGAATTGTATTGAGATCTTAGATAAACGATCGAGATAGGCATTTAGATCTTATGTTATGTGCAGGGCCGGCTTTAGCTGGTGTGAGGCCCTAGGCTAATGCACTTGTGACGATACCTCACCCATTGTTATGAGAAGAAATTGGAAAAGCCTTAAAGAAATTTGCGCGAAGCCGAAAATGACGATAAGGACGCTCTCCAAGTACGCTCAATAACAAATTTCTAAATCCTTACTAGCGCGCGTGCCCAGCGACGACTGCGTTTGTTGCTGCCTTCGACGTTCAATGGCACGGAATTGTGGAATCGTGCTTGGCTGCCGGGAACAGGATTTTTGTCTCCACAGGTGAACCAACCGATAACTTAACGGTTGAATATTTGACCAAACACATAGTCTACGTATTTCAGAAGTTTCACATATATTTTTTCTTATCTGTGCTCAACAGTAGCATTCAAACTACACAATTTCATAAAGCAAAACACGCTGCAGATATGTGTAGCGGCATAAAGGCGCACAAATGAATGAGGACCACGTTCCGATTCGCTTAGCACGGCTGTGAAAATCTCGCACACATGCCGTAATCATGAGTAACAGTTGCTGTTCCTTGCAAAATACATCAAGTAAAACGCACCCAAATGGTTGCAACTGCTAGATTCACGATTTACATGTTTGTTAACCGTTTCACCTTGCAAAGAATCAAGGAAACCGTCATGCGAAGGATACAGTTTGAGCAAGTGGGGTTATCCCCAGGCCCGTAACCAGGGGGGCGAAGCCCCCCTAGAAACTTTTTCGCCCTCACTGGAAAAATGTGTTGGGCATAATTTAAAAATATTGGACATAGTTCAAAAAATTTGGGCCCCTCTCGGAAAACTCTTCGCCCCTCCTGATGTCCCAAGCTGGTTACGCGCCTGGTTATGCTCCAATCCCACCCAAATTGAAATATGAAACACTATAAATCAGTGGAGTTTTATCAAATTTTCAAATGCCAAGCCCCCTTGCACAAACGTAAAGCCCCCCACCGAAGAGTTTCTGGCGACGGTTCTGAGTATGAAGTTCAAGACTTTCCTTGGTGCTGTCATTATTGAAATAGGTATTAGGAAATAAAAAGCTACAAACATCTAATCTAGTAAGACTAACAGAGCCGTGTGAAAGGCTGTTGGGTCCCCCCCAAAAAAATCCAGATGGGGCTCTTTAATATCACGTAACCACAACTTTACAAAATACTGCTATAGTGTCCGAACGTCCGCAATTCTTTTTCGAAATTGACGAATCATGATATTACATGCTTAATCTACCGGTTCTCCATTGAAGGCAAAAACCAGAAGAGAAAAAGTCAAGGGTAGAGAGACGGCTCTAACTTATTAATACAATATACATTGTGGGGTCCCCACGAATGGTTGGACCCCCCGACCGGGGGGTACGGGGCTGCCTTGCCACGGCACTGAAGACTAACATAGTACAGTAAACAATTAAAAAGTTTTTTTCCTTGCTTTTTTCACAGCAAAATCATCTAGGAATTCATCAGATTTTGTTTGCCAGTTAGTCACTTTCAATCCACAGAATGCTCAGTGTAAAAAACCTCTCCTGGGACGCTGTGACCTTTGATTCATCGTTAATTCCTTTGAATCTTGAAAAAGGCCTTTCTCCTGAACAGTTAGTGACCATCAAGCTAAGAAATAGGGTCTCCAGGTTTGGAAAAATTACGAACCAATGATCTATGGCATTAGGCCCAAACGTCCTCCTGTCATTTTCTTGCTGTTTCCTTACTCTTTTTCTCCTTGTGGAAGCGTTGTATAGTTACCATTTGGCAGGGTGAATTCTGTTTGTTGTTCAAGCTCATCTAAGTCTTCTCTGATTTTGCTCAACATGTCGTGAAAGGAGGAGTATAAACTTGCAGAAGTACTCAATGGCAAATCTGATTTCTGAATGACTTTGAAAATTAAAATGGAGAAAATCATAACCAAAATATTAAACGAGTTTTACGTCGTAAAAACGTTAACAAAACTACTGTATTGCTCAGGCTCAAAACATGCACTCTGATAATATTAATTGCTACACGTTGACTTTCAGTGATATCCTACTGTGGATCAAACTTCCCAAAATGAACCAGTTCATACCTCGTATATTTCTATTACACTTCATACCATGCGAAGGCGAAAATTCAGTGCATTACTTCTCCCACAAGCGAAACTTGAATTCATTTCTCCAGCCCGGTATTGCCCAACTGGCGGATAGATTTTTTCAGGTATTAGACACTCGTGGTTATTATAATAATTCTGACATGGTAGGCGAGTCTGTAACGTTATGCCGCAGTCTCAGAATGAATGGAGTCGATCGAGGTTGAATAAAATGCTGCTAGTGAAATGAGACTGCGACCTCGTTGAGTAACTGTATCCTTGGAATGAGCTTATAACAAGAATGACGGGACAGAGGGAAATATTTTGTCAACCGACTATTGCTTCTATTTTTGACCGCGAGCCACAATAAATAGACACACGGGCCATAGACCGGCGACCACTGCTTTAAAGTATTCTGTCGAAATACTGTAAGTCAGGGGTTCTCAACCTTTTCAAGCATGTGGCCCAGTTAAAATAGAAACGGAGGGTCCATGGCAGGCCCGTAACCAGCTTGGGACACCAGGAGGGGCGAAGAGTTTCCCGAGGGGACCCAGATTTTTTGAACTATGTCCAATATTTTAAAATATGTCCAACACATTTTCCCAGGGGGGGCGAAAATTTTTCTAGGGGGGGATTCACCCCCCTGGTTACGGTCTGGTCCATGGCTCACCGACTATACAACTTCTCCAATGCGACAACAACCATTGTTGCACATACATAGAGCAGAAATAAAAACAACATTTAATAATGCAACGTACGCTACAATCAATGCGAAGTCTGAGCCTGTTTGTTGTTAGAAAGCAAAGGTATTCGAGGCTCAATGCATGTTAAGGCACAGATCAAGTCATCTTCAACATTAAGCCTGCTTCTAAATTTCGCTTTCATGGCAACAAGAGGCCCTGTTTTCGAGGTTCATCTTGCAAAACGTACTTAACTTCAATAATAGCTTAGAAGGCCTTGGCTGGTTAGTTTTTCCTGTATGGTTCCGAAACCTTCACATTTCTGGGTATGTCCGCTAATCGTAAACTCACATTCGATTAGAGTCTGTATCTGTATGCGGCGCAATTTTAACATTCAGAAAAATGCACAGCACACCGCCGAGGTGTACTATAAGCTCTTACTAGCTGCACTGCAGCTACTTGTAAATTTTAAACTTATTAATTATCTTACACATACGCGCAACATTCGAGAGCTACTGTTGTTAGATTAGATTTTATTGTGAAATGGCATGTTTCCATTCAAATTTCACTTGAAGTATCTCTTAGTTTGAAACTCTTGGTTTATTGGAGAGAGTTTTTATTACAGATTTGTTTGAAAATGTTTGAAAATAAAAGACGTAATGGACAGACTTGGACAGCAATCGTGAATATCTTAAATTCGACAAAGTAGGCAAACATTCAAGTTCAACAAAAATAATTACTGCTAATAATTATTATCAATGCATCATATCAAGAAAATGCACTGCCAGCAATTCACATTAAAAATCACACTAGCTTGCCAAAATCCTTTAGGCCAAACCAGTTTTATTGGCCCTTCCATAGCTGCCGGGCCCCGGAACAATGTACCTGCTGGCCCCCCTCTCATAGGCCCTGGATGCTGACGAGCTCTCGTGATGGACGGAAGATGATACAGGTTGCAAGAAGTATCATTGCCTACAGCAGGCAAACGGTATTTACACTTTTAGATTCAAGGCAAACGATTTTGCATGATTGTCGCAACGATGACCGTCTGTAAGTAGCCACTATCACGAATGATTGATGATTTATGATCAATTTATATGATTTATATAGATGAATTAGAACAGTTAGACGGCCCAGGCAGAGCGATATGTGAAACCATTAGTAATTAATGATACGGACGTTTCGATGACTAAACTTTCAAAGCTCGTAAGCAACTGCGTGATGGAATAATTTTCGAACGATATGTTTTGCTAATATTATTTTATTTTTGCATTAAATGTAATATTCGACTCGCAAAAACTCTGATTTCATTAATGTAGACTTATTTGTATAATAATGCTGGCTGTGTTGGCGTGGAAAAGTTTGTTTTATGAGTCGAGTCTGATTGATCACTCATTGTCTTACTGAACGCCAAGATGATAAACTTTCGTACGGATGCTGACCGACCTTAACACATCAGCTTGAACTCATAAAAGTTAAATTTTGTTAGTAATGGGAAAATATTTTTATATTGCCAACAAAACTTTTCTTGTCTGGCTGGTTTCTTGTTTGATTGGATTTTCTTCCGGTTGTCGTAGTCCTTTTTATTTTGTTGTACTGTGCGTTTCACTTATCCATGAGTTGAAAGGAGCGTACTACCAATGAATTTGAAAACTTGTATTGCATAGGCTTAGCTCATGAAGCCTTCTTCTATTTTGGTCAATTTTTGACTGATGGACGTAGATAATACTGTAAACCTTTTTCAAGGTGTGTGTCCATATAAGGTCTGTCGGACGCTTACTCGAATTGCTACCCTTCATAGAACGATTTCTCTCAGATTATCGACATGCCCCAAATAAGTAATGTCTGTCTCAAGTTCAAACACTTGACATACCTCATTTATGAGCAGTGCAAATTGTAAGCCTTGCTGTGATGACAGCCACAACTGGATGACGCGATAAGCTTTTGAGTAGAAACGAAGCGTAACCTTCAATTCAGTGGAATGAAGCTGACCATAATACCATGCTCACTAAAAGTGCCTAGTGCTGCATGCTCATCAAATGTCTGTTACGCTTCACGTTGTACTTATTTTGCCGTCTTTCGTATTCGATCGCACTACTGCACAGTAAATCACTGTTAAAGCTAGCCCGTTTGTTGACCAACAGCACCAGTAACATTTCAGGAGCACTGGAATCCCACCCAATGACTGACTGAAATTTATTTAAACTTTCTTAAAATTTCCAAGAGATGTTAGATGTCATGTAAGGACAACATTTGTGAGTAGATGCTCTAGATTTCAATGATATTTTATTCTTTCCAAAACCCTCTATGTAATTCCTATCCATAAATCCTTGAGGTTACGGGACTTCTCCAACTAATATGCAACCAAATCACAAACCGGTCATAAACATCTGTATGTAAGAGAGTGTTCCAAATTTTTCCTATCATTTCAGATGTATACATCCGTGTAACTACAAAATCTAGGCGCATGAAATTACACTGGCTTATCGTTTAGTAAAACAAGATTTATTCATACAATGTACATTGGTTTATGAATGAATCAAACGTATGTGGTTTTATAAACAAACCTCGAGTTTCAGAAGGCTGCGAACAATGCTTCCCGAACTTTCTCAACTATCTCTTGCGATAGTGTCTGATTCTTTGCTGAGAAAGAATTTCTTTCCATAGACAGTAATCTCTTGCAATACTGCTGGTCGTTCAGATCTTTTCATCCTACACAAAAAAACTTCCTCGTTAAATTTGTGCCCTTTCCAAAACTGCACTGCAGCTGGTGCTTTTCCATTGAATTCTTTTATAAATGCACATTGTAGAGTCTTGTTCGACAGTTCGAGCATAGTCTACACACAAAACGCCTTTTCTATTGAAGTGAATGCTACTTCTAAACCTGCAAAGATACACATGAAGTATAAAACAGAAAGTTTTGAAATTTTCTACATATGGTGTTGATATTGGAGATCATCTGAAAAATTGGGTCAAAGTAATAGATTCAATTACGACATCAAACGTTTTGGAACACTCTGGTATGAAGAGCTCTGAATTTTTGAAGAATATAGAGCAGCATGTTTTTAAAAATAGTGCTTCGCCTGCGAGTTTTATCAAAACGTGTTCAATTTTACAATCGAAAGAAATCGTTTGTTGATACAAAGCGCATGAACAAATCATGCAAAGATTTTATCATGGCGAAGGTGTGTTTCAGATCTAAAGATATTTTGAGGAGTGTCCTGAAAATTGCTAGCAGCACAAGACTGAGCAGTTGTTGTATCTGCGCTGCCAGGTCTTCTCTTATAAAGTTGGTTTCTTTGACGATTTTCTCAGGAACTGTATTAAAACGAGCGATAGAACTATCTGCTTTTTTCTTTGGTTTACACATTTGTTGGCAATATACTACTGATAATTGTTGTTCTCTCAGATACTTTCAGAATCAGATGTTTTCAAACTGACTGTTTCTGACACTGTCTTTACCACAAACCCATTGGGTAAGGTTGACCTTGAATTTGGCTGCTTCACTCATGGAGCAAAACTTTTATATGGACTCCTACCTAAATTCGCAGGTAAAGCTCATTGTCAAGCAAACGTAATATACAGATTTGCAATGAATGCCTGTAAATGAAAACTATTGGGAAGAAAATGCAATTAATGTATGATTATGGGTCTGTTGGAGTTGTGCTTCGTTTAGTTTCGTTCCACGCAGTTATGCGTTTGTGTAAGTATGTGTTCGTAATATTTAGTATAGATAAAATCATTTAGTCTGCTCGTGAAAACATGCCTTCTCAAATATTTGTAAATGTCTTACAGTCACTTATCGCAAAAAGAACATGTAATTTAAAAATGAAAATAAATTTACAAGTCGTATGAAATGGTTTAAATTTGTAACCGCACTGCCATACTCGTTTTTTAACACAAGCATCTATGCCAATGCGGTTAACGAAGAAGTTAAAAACACTGATGAAAAAATATACCTCCGGAAGAGATAGGCAATTTTCTGTGCAGGGAAAGGAACTTTTCAGTTTTGTTAATCAAAGCACAGTAATTAACATATGACTTAAATTTTGACCTCGCCTTATACGATGATCAGTGGAAATATACTTCAGGTTTCTAAAAATGCATGAGTTGATAGTCAAGCGCGGACAACGTCAATGCAGATAGTGTGACCCCCCCACGCAGACAATCTTTTCAATGTTACGTAGTAGCTATCATTTGATAAGGTCTCGTAAGAGAGATGAAACACCACACACCTATGGGAAGGTTTCACTGCGGTTATAACAAGGATTGTTTATCTTATACCCCAATGCGGTCTCCACGCCAAAGTAAATGTAATTTTATGTACTATCTTTCCCGAAGCATGTGTTTGTCACCGCTGTAGTGTCGTGCGGCGTATACGCCCAAAATAAAATGCGTGTTTACTTTTGATCTGTTGGTGTCGAGCAGAGAAAATCAAAGACAAGTGAAAACCTAGTTAAATTTCAAGATCAAGCCTTTGGTTTTACAGACGGGATTGATCAATAACTGAAACATTTGGTGTTGCAAAGGTTTATCAATAGTCTGATTTTTCATCAAAAAAGGAAAAATAAGTTACCAAAATTGGTTAAAGTTCTGAGTTGGCTTCTTGCCAAATTTGTGTGAAAAACAAACTAGCAAAATACAAGCGAAACATCCTCATTTTCTCAGGAGTGAAATGTTCAATTTGGAGAGAATAACAAATTCCACTGGGAGCGATACTTATCATAAGATACTAGCACAGTGGTTCCCAACCGGGGAGGAATTCCTCCCTAGGGAGGAATTTCATGAGTTCAGGGGAGAAATTTCCACTTTATAGAAAGTTACCTATTCATTGTAAGTGTTGTACTTCTTTTTTAAGTTGACATTGACTCTTTCAATTAGTTATATCATGTTATACTTGTAAGTTGTTTAGTGGACTATCACACGTTTTTGTTGACAAATTTTAGTGCCGTTATTTGGCAACAAACAGTTTTTGTCCCACTTTTTAAGTTGTTGTCGTCAATAAAGCAGAAACCGTGGCCAGAAAGTTTTCGAAAGGAGAGCTTTACGTTCTGAAATTTGATAAAAACTCCACCGATTTATGCTTCATAATTCAATTTGTGGGGGGCTTTGAGCTTTGTTTGGGGGGCTAAGCTCCCAGAAGCCCTCCGTGGCGACGGGACTACTATAAATACCATTGTTCCAATTGTAGTTAATACTAGCCTACGAACCCGAACAGGGGAGGAATGAAAGCTTTCATAGGGGAGGAATGAAAAGTTCCAAAATGAGCAAAGGGAGGAATGCATCCAAAAAGGTTGGGAGCCACTGTACTAGCACATGCTTAAACAGCAATCCGAGTAATGTATTTCATATATCACCAATGTATTATAACAGACTATTATGTGACAGATGATTAGACTTCAACCATTTTCTCTATTCCCAGCAAACACTTGACTTACAGAACAACACGACACATTTACCTAGAACTTGTTGCGGCAAATCGAAGAAGTTGTTTGTAAGTTTTATTATGTAACTACATTGAGCGATTGGCTTCTTGCGCTCAAATAAAACATTTTTAATTGAGATAAAATATAAATCCTTTTGTGGAGATACTGTATTATCCCATTTAATGGAGAAATAAAAATACTATTTATACATGTCTAAATTATTTTGTGTCCTTTCTTGCTTTTTTATCCTTACTTTGTGAAATGGCTGAAAGACTTTGGGAATGAAATGCTTTTGAATGGAAAAAATCATGCAAGTGAAAAATTAATGTGGCAACAACGCAGATGTTCATTATCGTCACATTAATGGCAAGTGTTAAATGGGTATCAGAAAGAAAATTTTGCGGTGAAAATAGCTAGGAAATCTTGAAGACAAATCTATGAAATGCGACAAACGGAGGTGGTGATGAAAGCGAACATACAAGAGGGAACAAACACTTACTGCCCCAACAACCAGCATGACCAATAAACCATAACATGGTTGGATGCAAGTAACAAGGTTTGCTGCAAGACACCACAAATCTAGCTAATCTTGCTGGAAAACTTATCGTTCCAAAACGTATTGAAGGTTCCAACACGTATCCAAGCTCCGTTCGGGTTAATTTCTAATAAAAATTGTCCTTTGATCAATCAAAATTCCTCGTCTTAACTATTTTTTTGTTGTAAAAGGCTGAAATCGATCAATTGCCTAAGTGGTCAGCGTACACAAATTTGCTGCTACACGAATGTGGTATGAGGTTTTTGGGCGTTGGTGCGCGACACTAATGACTGCTGTTGTGGTTTTTGGGCAAGAACTATTGATAGCGTTAAGGCGGAAAAAAGTAAGTGCACGAGGTAGAAGTACAATCACATGACGAAAAAAGCAACAGCGATCTTTAAATACATGACTGAAACCTCAAAACAGTCTATCTGATTTTGTACCAGACACTTTTGTGTTGCAAATGAGTTTTCTGCCTGGTGCCTGATGTGTGCAAGCACGGTTCTGGCAGAGAAGGCATGCATATAAGTGAAATTCGGTACTAGCGTTGAAGAACGTCAAGTAAATTTTAGAAGCAGGACTTGTCTATTTTTGATGCACCATTGTTCCTACTCCAGTGTGGTGTAACAACTCTTAGTATCTGGTAACAGCACATCATCATGCCTAATGCATACCAGGTGTCTGTAAACCTGTACGCGGTCTATGGAATTGCTAGAATGTCGCATGGTAACAGTAATTTAAATAATTCAAGTAAATGAACTTCTTTGCTTAATAAATTTGTGGTAAAAGAATTTCCATAACAGAGTTTACAAATACAAGATTTTAACAAGAATTCATATTGGACTAGGTTCCTGTGCGACTTGGAACAGAAAAGTAGTGCTCTTCTTAAGTAACAGACGGATGTGGAAAAACTTTTTAACAAAAAAGTCTTTGTGTTCAGATAAACTTATTTGAACCTATAACGCACGGTTAGATGGTGACAAGCATGTGGATGACTGTTTTCTTCGTACTTCTTCCTACCATTTACAGCTTTCCTATTACGACAGAAATCTCTCAAGGTAAGTTTATTATAATGAATAATTTTTGTTTTGCTTTAAATCCGTTGCAGGTGTTTGAGGTAATATTGTTTTCATTTTGGGAGGAAGCCATGTGCAACTCTTCTGACAAATTACAAAATTTAGAGCCAGCAGTAAAACTGAGACTCTGGTGGCAATACATTTGGTTTTGCGGAATATTTAAACGATATCCACGTCTGCGTGATGTGTTTTGCAGCAATAGAATTCGAAATGCGAAAGAAATATCGATGGAAATCCGCTATGGTTTAAAAAAGTAGTTTATGTTGTCGGATTTAAAGTTCTATTCTCTCGTAAGGGCTTGCTAACATCCGTAATTGTTACTTGAGTAAAAACTGCGTAATTGTACACAGCAATGAACAGGAGAAAGCGCCATCCACTCCACAAGTACAATGGAAACCACATGCTATCAGGCCCGTAACCAGCTTGAGACACCGGGAGGGGCGAAGAGTTTTCTGAGAGGGGCCCAAATTTTTTGAACTATGTCCAATATTTTCAAACTATATCCAACACTTTTTTCCAGGGGGGGGGAAAGTTTCTAGGGGGGATTCGCCCCCCCTGGTTACGGGCCTGCATGCTATCACTGCCAGATTTCAAGTTCTTACAGGTTTTGTCGATCATGGTCTTTGTTTCCATTCTTGAACTTTTTTAATGCAGGTGCGCAGGGGTGTAGTGGGGTGGAAACGCATGGTTGTGGGAACGCGTTCCCGTACCTTTTTCATAGTAACCTGACTTAAAGATGTGTATTTTTACTCAGATTTCCTGTGTGTAGCTCCAAACATCGCATAAATGAACAAATGACAATCTATCGCTTGCGTAGCACCTCATTATTGTGAAAATACTGAAACTCGTTAGTTTTTCGTTTCGTTCCCACCCTTCTTTTTCGCGTTCCCAAACTGTTTTCACTTGAAAATAGCTAGTTTTTGGGTGCGTTCCCACTTCCCACACTTGTTTTTTAGCTCTACACCCTGCAGGTGGGCTTATAAAGCAGCAGTGATAATTAGTAGTTACGCTGTGGCTCAAGGACTGTGGGTTAGCGTTTGTGAGGTTTCATCAGCAATTACTGCATTTGTTAACTGTTTCATGTGTGCAGTTTTACGTCACTAGCACTTTTCTGCGTGGTTGTATGGGTGTTAAACCTAGGTTTTTGAAATTCCACACGCTTTGCGATTGTCTAAATCACAATTGTAAGAATTGCTTGAGGAAAGCATAGTTCACTTGGTGTAATTGCATCGACACGCAAGGTTTTCTGTTTCTTCAACAATCCCATTTGTCGTTGTAGTGAAGTCAATATTGTAGTTAATTTGTTTTATTTAAATTAGGTAGATTTCACCAGTGGCGAAAGGATAAACTGCTTGTGCAGCGACAGCTCCTTAACTTCTTGCGGCGGCGGAGGGCAGTTAGAGGCAGACCCGTAGCCAAGTTTTAGGATTTGGAGGGAAAAATACATTTTTAGGGGACAAGATTTATTATATGTTTAAAACAAATTTTTCTGGGCACAGCAAAATTTGGGAGGTCCTAAAAAAATTGGGGGTTCTGCCACCGAATGCCCCCGTGACTATGGGCCTGCTTGGAGGTGTGTGTAACAATGTCTGTTTTATCGTAATTGATGCTGAAATCCACACAATTTGAAATATCTTTGCACAAAGACCAGAAATTATTGGCCATGTAACCGCCTTGCTTATACTTAAGCTTCCATCATTTCTCTCAAATACAAGAGAGTGCAGTTGAAAGCCAATTGAACAGAAAAGGATATTAGAACGAATTTTCAGTTACAGCCAGTGACGGATTTACGCATAGGCCATGGCCTAGGGCCCCGCGCAACTCCTTCCTATGACGACTCACTATTAACTTAAAAACTGCGAAACTGAGCAGAGGCACAAGTTCACAATTTACTTTGAAACGAGCGAAAATGCAAACGTCTAGTCTTCTTTTATGCACAGTAACAACACAAGCTCTGCAGTGTCTGGCGGTCTTGAGTTGTTGCGAGCTTTTTGTCAGTGGAAGATTGAACATCAAGTAGGAAAGTGCAGGCTGTGTGAAAGCAGGCCCGTAGGCAGGGGGGCGAATCCCCCCTAGAAAAATTTTTGCCCCCCTGGAAAAATATGACATAGTTTGAAAGTATTTTTCCA
>Ga0210059_1006737_pt1 | contig 18372 bp, 16 predicted proteins | sample Ectturendosymbi2_FD_188042 | JGI IMG/M metagenome (GOLD analysis project Ga0210059, IMG submission 188042) | Ecteinascidia turbinata endosymbiont from Florida, USA - Sample 2 (SPAdes) (version 2) | ecosystem: Host-associated > Tunicates > Ascidians > Unclassified | place: Key West, Florida... | reverse complement strand
TAGTGGAGTGCAATGTTCCCTTAAATTTGTTTGGAACTTCAAGGAAAAGCAGTAAATATTTGGTTCACGGTAGTATTCATGTTTTCAGTTCAGGTTGGATTTTGGACTTAGTTCCGCAACTGGGCTTTGCCAGAAAGTGCTTACGGGACATCGCTTACTATGAGTGGCTAACACATGTCATCTTTTTCTTGGGAGTACAGTCGCAAAAGAACCGCTTGCTTTGGGAGCAGTAGTTTCTGGATCACACGATTTCTACTGATCTTGGTCTTTCCACTAAAAAGCACTAGCGCAAAGCTGATCAAGCCATTTACACCACATGTTATTGCGTGCAATGCGTGGTCCGTCAGAAAGGATTTTAATCAGTCGATTTGTAGAATGAAAGAGCAGAAAACGAGATTGCAGCGTATAGCTAGCGGAATGCCTAAATCTGCAATGCCATCAGCAGCTAAGAAGCGCAAAGGAGAAAAAGTGCAAGAATGGGCAGTGTTAGCTAAAACGCCGCCATTGAAACCTTTTTTTCCAGCAAAACGTTCAAGCAACAACGTAAAGGAGTGGCGTTAACCAGAGCAGCTGAAAATGTAGGTGAAAATAACGACAAATGTTTCGAAACACCTTTCACACAACCTGGCTGGCCGTATTTACATGTTAAATTACACGCAAACGGTCGCAGATGGGTTCGTTTCGCAGCAACATTTTCGAAAATGCGAACTTATTTGTCTTAATCAGGCCCGTAACTTGGGGAGCGAAGTGAAGCCAACACTAAAAACGTTTTAGAATTGTGTTGGACATAATTTAAAAATTTGGGCCCTTCCCAGAAAACTCTTCGCCCGCTCTGGTGTCCCAAGCTGGTTACCGGCCTGCTTTTAATCAAGATGCAGACAGAACGATAAGGACAGAGTAAAATTTAGTAGCCTAATACAAACGTCTGGTTCAGCATTCAAACAGTGCAGTCACGGCTTTATTGTGTCAGATGTATATGCTAGTAAAGCTGCCTAACTTTCCGTCTTGTTTTAGAAATATCGTCAAATCGTATATCAAGATTTTTTGAACTTCACTTGAATATATTAGCTGTGAGATAATTTCTGCAGACGATGCTGCGAGTGGTGAAGCTGTCAGATACAAGAGACTATTGTCAGGACAGTGGCGATTAAAGAATGAAAAAAGTGGGGGGGGCACTGCAGGGCCAAGGAAAAAATAGGGGAGCCAACATAAATGTCTCTCCTTCATGTTGACTGTCCGTTGTTATGAAGATTGATTTGCTATGATTAACTCTATCAAACCCAACATAGGCTTGTGAATATCGTCAGAACCGTCGCTAGAAAGTCTTCAGTAGGGGGCTTTACGTTTGTGCAAGGTTGCTTGACATTCTAAAAATTGACAAAAATTCCACTGATTTACGTTGTTTCGTATTTCAATTTAGGGGTCTTGGAGCTTGTTTTGGGGGGCTAAGCCCAACAAAGCCCCTCAGTGGCGACAGGACTGAATATCGTTAAATATGACCTAGCGTTATTATTCACTACAGACGCCTAAGCACCACTAGTTGGCACACTTGCACTGCTATGTCGAATGTTCTGTGCTAAACATGCAACTTCCACAGCGCTGCACTCTGACTTTGCACATGTAAAAAGAAACACCATTTCTCCCGTACACACTTGTGCCGGTCCCGGTCCCATGTGAACGAAAACAGCTGCACGAAAGTGAAAACAATTCGCATGAAAGCGAAATGGTTCCAACGACGAATGCTATCCTGACACAGAGACAAAGTAGGCTGTTGATAGCCAACTATTTTCGTGAAACTATTCTTACTACAAAGCAAGTTTTTTTTAAATAAACCATTTGCCAACCGATTCGTGACTATGACTAATCTGTTTACGAACACTTTTTGATGTAACAATAACATCGTTATGCAACTACTATCACAAGTGTAATACCATGTGCAGCGTGGATATGGTAAGGACATTTCAAGGCACTATATGCAGTGAACCACAGCGAGTTTTCAGCACCAGTCGACCGGTGGCACCTAAACTAGCAAAGCAGCGCCGCAGATAGGTTTGCGTGTATTAGTGTTTTGGGCGTGTACCTGACAGCAAGATGCAACAGCAGGCATAAAACCTGCTCAGTAGATATATCTAACAAAGTCGTTCATTTTAATATTCACACTAAATTTTTCTCTGACTGATCCTCAAAAGCTGACTTCAAAACCCTGAGTTAATTTATGGCAGTGATTCCCAATGGGGTCCAGGCGGTCCACCTATCCAAAGAGAATTCCATTAATCTTTGATAAAACGTTTACTGACCTATCTGCAATCCAAAGAGAAATTTCATTAATCCAAAGAGAATTCCATTAATCTTTGATAAAACGTTATCCAAAGAGAATTCCATTAATCTTTGATAAAACGCTATCCAAAGAGAATTCCATTAATCTTTGATAAAACGTTTACTGACCTATCAAAATCGCCATCTAGATCTATTTTTCAGCTCGTACCCTTTCAATTGAAAGTACAGCATTGCTACTCAGTCTTCCACTGGTCATGGAATTTCTGAGAAATGTTTACATTATTTTCATTTTTGAAAAAATTATCTCGCATGAAGCGCTGGTCACCGGAAGAGTTACAGCTATTAGTAACAACTTGTTTAAACAATCAAGTACACCTTTGTACGGAGCTATAAATGAAATAAATTGTTCGAGCGTTGTAGGCAGCTACAACTCTTTCCGAAGCAAATTTTTGCCAGAAGTCTTTCATGTTTTAAATCAATTAAACAATTTTCACTAATTGATGCATTTGCGAATCTTTTCAAGTGTTCTTCAGATAGAAATGTTTGACCTCTGGGTCAAAGAACTGAAATGCCCGAAAAAATTGCTCCTGAACCATTACAAAATGTCGTTACAAAGTTCCATGAGGTTGCAGGACATGTGTAGGTAGACTTAAACTGAAGTCACGACCAGTTGCTTAAGGTGATTCGAAGTCATACGAGACAAAAGGCAGCAGAGCACCCGCCCACTGTCCTACAGTCAGGATAAATTCGGATAAATTAACTTACACTAATTCTTAAAGCTGTCGCAAACATTTTGCTACTGGGACAAGCAACAATCTGCTGACAGTAATATAATCCAGTTCTACCTCACACTGTAATGCACAATAGATCAATATTCCCATTAAAAACGACTGTTTTTTGGCTTCTACCTGAACCTTTCACCACCAAAACCGCGGTCTGACTAAATTTCACGCAGGATCTGAGCAACCACTGATGTATGCAGTGGCGATTCTAGAATTAAAAAACTGTGGGGGGCACTGCGGGGCCAAGGAAAAAAGTAGGGGGCCAAAATAAACGTCTATCTTGCATGGTGATTTTTCGTTGTTTTGAAAATTAAGTTCCTATGATTAACCTTGTCAAACCCAATATAGGCTTGTGAATATCGTTAAATATGAACTAGCGTTATTATTCACTAGAGACACCTAAACGCCACTGCAGACGCAATCACGCACGTGTACTGCTATGCCGAATATTCTGTGCTAACCATGCAACTTCCACAGCACTGCACATGTCAAACGAAACTCCAATTTCCGTACACAATTGTGCTTACCCCGCATGAACGGAAACAACGCCACGAAAGTGAAAACAATTTACATGAAAGAGAAATGTTTCCACTTCCAACCACCTATTCCATATTGACAGAGACAAGTAGACTGTAAACCAAGTGCAAAGCTCACAGAGGGGAGTTGAAACCAACCAACGCAGTGTCCCGAATCAATGCAGCAATATTAAGAGTTTTTCTGGACCCAGTCTATCAGTACATGCAAAATTCGACCGACCACGCCATCCAAAACAACGTGTGTTGGCAAGGCGGGATTTTTACTTCAGGGGCGCTAGAATCGTTTTCGTCACTCACAGGTCAGCAAATGAAAAAGAGAGTGCAGGCCGCCTCGGCTCCCCAGGGCTGACAAATTTGCTTTTTGACGCCAAATTTCACAAATTTTGGGGGCAAAAATTGCTCTCAGGCAAAAAAAAATTGCTCTCCGGCTTCCGAAGTAAATGACCGGTTCGCCACTAATCAAAATGACATCATCGTCAAACTACAATCGCTTTATGAATCTAACACCACTTACGTAAGATGTTTCGAAGTGATATACACAAGGCAGCAGAACGCAATACTGCAGCCAGAATAAATTCGTATAAATTAACTGAAACCATTTCTTAATGCTTTCACAAATCTTTTGCTACTGGGATAATCAACAATCTGCCGAAAGTAATATAGTCCAGTTCCATCTCACACTGAAATGCACTAAAGATCAATCTTCCCATTTCTGCGACTGTGTCTTAGTTTCGAAATGAATTTTTCAGCACCACGACCGCGGTCTGACTAAATTTCTCGCAGGATCTGAGCCGTGGCGTAACTGACGGGGGGCAAGCCGCATCCCCTGACAAGGTAAATAGAAAAACTAGGCCCTCTATAATTGATATTTTCATCCTTAGTATTCTTTAATTTGCTTTTTTTGCATTTATCGAGGTGTTTTCGATTTTTATCTAGTATGGACATCCACGACATCCAGAGATTCACTATCATTCTTTAACTTTTTTCTGAGTTTTAGCAAGTGGGCTCATCTACGGTGACCAGTTGCCCCCCTTCAGGTAATCTTTCTCCCCCCCCCCCCCTCGCTCAAACCTCTAATCACGCCACTGGATCTGAGCAAATACCGCTGTGTGTCGTCATAAACAACTCCAGTTTCCTGACGGTCAAAAACAACAACACTGCTTATCATTGCATTTGGGAAATATTGATTATAGGTTAGAGGTTACTAAATTATCGTTTAAAATATTGCTGGCCGAAAGTAATCCACTGTATATGTCTACCAGATGCACTTGAATGGGAAATTACAAAAAAACTGGTGGGGAAAAACAGGGGCCAAGCATAAATCTTGGGGACATGGCCCACCTTGCTCCAACTTTAGCATCGCCACTGGATGTATGTTATCATATACAACTCCCATTACCTGGCCGTCACAACCACAAACACAGCTTATCATGCATTTAGGAATTATTGAATGTAGGCAAGAAGGCTTCTGAATCATCGTTCAAAATTTTGCTAGAATGCAACAACTGCTGAAGCACACGCAAAAATTAGAAAAATCGAGAATATTTATACTTGCTTAAAAGACAATGCTTTTCACAGAAATGAACACACACCACGACACTGTGCCATACGCAATATCCACACACATTTACAATTTTTCTTGAAAATCATGGTGGTTTGCTGCAAAAGACTGCTCCCGAAGAATTTGCATTTAGATAGTTGCTGCTTTGCTGAAAGCTGCAAAGCCACAAACGGCTAATTGAGTTTTCGATAGAAAGTTAAGAATTTCAAGACATATAGTATTTAACAGTGTATCATATTGTTCCGATGACAGCACCAAATCATCGGTTATCTACCAGGCGTATTATTTGCGAACAAGAACATATTTTGTTGCTTTTTCATTTGGCACCGTGTTGATGGCTCAACGCAAAGGGCGGAAAGGCTGCTTTCGATAAATTGCTCATCTTCTGTGTTAAAATATTTGATATTTGTTGACAGTTTACCTCAAAATTCCCTGTTCGTCAAGTCTGTACATGTGGAAAAATGTCGTTTGCAAGGCCGTAACGTGATTTACAATTTGTATTTGTAATGAGCTCTGAAAACGTTCCAATCCAGAAAAATTATAGCAAAATCTGAAAATCATTTTGAAGATATATATCTGATGAGATTTGCCTTTCATGAAAACAGTGAAGTATTGTGTAGCGAAAAACGTAATAATGAGCACAATACAGAATGAAAATGCAAGTAAATTCACGTGCTCCATAACCTATCTTTGAATAGTCTAGCAAACTGTTATCTTTATTTTTTATTATTTTTATTTATTTAACCCTACTCAGGTAACCTTGAAAATACTCAAAACGTGAGGTTACGCTGGGTCTAACACAACCCGAAATTTGATTGCATGGTCCAGAGTCACGTGACGTCAGCTATTTCCATACCAAACTATTTTTTTACTAACAATTGTCCATTGTTAATCAATTTCGGAACAAAATTTTATCTGCGCAGCGAAACATTCATATCATACAAATTTTGTGCAGGGCACCCCGACAAAAGTTTTTTTTTGTTTGGGCGTAGAAAACGTCATGCACGTGTTACACCCATTTTTTTCATATAAAGTCATGGTGTGGGAAGGTTCTTTATATACAAGATATCGGTGGTCATATCTGGCCAAATAGGTTTTGCACTGAAATTTGCATTGACATGTTAAACGTACTAAATTTGATACATATCAGGTAAACATGGGTGGTATGGCACCCATATACTACCATATAGGCTTTCAGGGACATGTTTGCAAAATAACTCTGGCACCATTCCATTAGCCTCTGAAAATCAGGAAAAGTCATGGAAGCACTGGTTTCTAACATTTGTCTAAGTATATAAAATCTACAAAAAAAGAAAGGGTTCGGTCGGTCCGCCCCGGGTTACCTGAGCAGACGACAATCTTGTTACAGGCAGCAGCTTGACTGGTGCAATTTTGTCGTGTCACGTCGAGGTTTCAAGATACAACGCGAGTAAACTCCAGAAAAAAACAAAAATAAAACGCAAAACGAATACACTGTTTTACTAGAATCTATTATAGCATTTCAGAAATTCGTCAACAGCGTTAAAAACAGATACTGAAACGGAAGTCGGCGCATCAAGCACACCACATAGATATAAGCGCAACAAATCGGTATGACCCAAGCTTTGAAATATGTCATCAAAGCCGGTTTCATTCAGAATATCATGAAATTTATTATGAAGGGCTGTTCGTGCTGCGCAGTGAATGTTAAAATGGAAGAATAAGTGTAATTCGGTCCCCATTTCACCACAGACAGAAACACGATAGTTGTTTTTAGTGATATTTAACGGACTATGGGCGAAGCGAAGCATGGACGTCACGTGGGGATTGAGTCCTAACAATCGGTGATTAGTTTTTTTATCTGATAATGGGAATTTAAACGATTCATGAAGTGGTTGACTGAAGATTTGATTTAGAGTGTTATAGTTCCACAAACTGAAAGCCTTACGGAGGAAGAAGTTACAGGCCAAGGATATTTTTAAGAGTGATATTTGAATATTTTGGTTGTGACGTAAAGCATACGGAACAAATTCTTTGAACTATCTGAAAGAACTGGCAGGAAAGGGGCAGGATACCATATCAAAAATTAATTTGGATACATAACAAACCAGAGAAATTTATCTACGTAAATATAGGCTTGTGACGTTTAGATCGGCTAGTACGTCATTAAAGGATGTAGTTTTAAGACTACCTAGTATTATTTCACCATAGTCAAAGGCCGGTAATATGTTCGTTTTGTATATCATGAGGTGAGCATGGCGAGTCACAAGATTGACGAATGAACGAAGACGGTTAATTTTGGTCATCACAGTCTGATGTAAGTGCATGATTTGAGTGTGCCAAGGGAGACTGTGGTGAAATAGTAAGCTTAAATGCTTATGTGAATCTGTTTTCGAGAGCTGGGTATCTTTAAATAACAAAGGGGAGTGATAATTCCTGTGCTTAGATATGGTCATAATAAGAGATGAACTGTTATCTCTTGCTCGTTTCAGATTATAAATATTTCAAACACACTATGCGCGCAATTCATACAGTTGTTTTTCAAATGCACGTAGGACCAATCGCAATCGAAAGTTCTTTAAACATAAAGTCAACTTAGTTGTGGTTCTCTTATTTACATTTGCATTTCCTATGCAAAACGGAAACAATTCACACGCATGGAGAAAGTTGTATTGAAAAAATTTTGGCAAAAGGGTTAGCAAAAATTTCTCCCTCAACAAAAAATTCCTGTTCATCACACCTATGGATTTAATAACATCTGCAACTTCTCCAGCTACAACTGCTGAAATTTTGATAACATTGTTGCAGACAAAGTTGTTTAAACCGCCAGCAGAGCTTTTTACATATTTCTGTGCTTGCTCACACAACTGTTACAATTTACTTCTCTTTTGCATAACGGTGGAGGCAAGCGAATATGATATATTTTAGCATGAGAATGAATTGGTGAGAGGTTCAAATCAGGTTTTTTGCCAGTCTTTGGGTCAATCCAGTCTGAATATTTTGTTTCTTTCAATACAGGAAATCCAAGTTTATCTAGCTTCCTTTGCATATAAAATGAAAATACTACAAACAACAAAGATTCGCAATCGGCTTGAATAGCAGCATCCACTATGTTGCCCAAAACTGCGTCACTAATACCTAACCCTGTGTAATCAGGATGCACTGTTACCATTTCTGCCAGCATGAATTTCCTGACGTTCAAACGTTCATGCAAATCGCTCTCGAACCATTGAAGAAATCGTTCTGAAAGTGGTAAGGATGGCAAGTCATTCAGGTATTCCCCAATCCGGCAATGTCTAGAGGGATCAGGTTTGTGAATAGTTCCGAAAGCAACTCCAATGACTTCTTCTTTGCCTTTGTCATAACATCCGAAACCTATGCTACCTTTAAGGTTTTCTCGTAAACGCATCTCGTCAATGGCTTGCGTGTCTTCAAGACACTCACCAAATATGGATCCAAATGGACTACGAGGTGAGTTAAACTCTTTAATAAACGGAGTGACTTCATCCACATTTTTCCAGTTTAGTTTCCGTATTTCAAACGTCTGGTAGAAGTTGACTGGAATTTTGAAGTAGTTTTGTGTCATTTTTTACCAGTTGTACTACATTTAATATTTCAAACGAAACTCTAGATCTTGTATAAAATCCACACTGCAAACAACAGTTCACGAATTGCTTGAGTAGATAATTTCATATTCCACTGTATTGTGTTTGAAAAATATGTTATTTGTAGAAAACTTGAGTCAAATGATCAAAATTCCTTTCTCACTACAGTATGCTGGAAGAAGGGTTTCGACCCTTCAGCAACGAATTATATGCGGATGAACTTTCCATCGACGTAACTCTAATGAATAATTCTCCAAGGAAATTGAAACAATCAGCTAGGCCAACAAAGTGCACAAGGGGGGTAGACAAGGCAACTGATGAAGAATGCAACTTTGTAGCAACTGGAAGATGTTTAACTGTCAAGTAAACGTAACAAATTGCACGAAAAAACTATAAAAGGCTCATGCTAAACGCCAAAGTAATCCTTAGATGCATTGACATCGGAAGCGGGGGCAGGGGGGGCTTGATCCCTCCTGGATTTTGAAATTGTGAGGAAAATGTTGTTTTCTTCGCTTTGAGTGGAAAAAACAAATTTCACCACATTTGGATCACCCTTGGAGAAAATCCCCTAGCGGCCTCCCCTGGAAATATCCTTCCGACGCCCATGCTTAGGCATGGGTTCATACTTATGGTATTTGTGCAAAGTGCAGGAGGATGTAACTTCTAAGAATATGTCGTCTCCACTTATTTTTTCTCGAAGAATACTGCAGTTGAAAGATTCTCGCGGAACATATTCCTTTCCAGAAGGTATAATCCTAACTTCTATCTTGACAAACACCCTGAAACGAGCTTCTCTGATATTGGTGGCCTTAATTATTGAAATTCAAATTGATGAACACCTGACTTAAATCACGCAAAATACTACAGTATTTGTGTAGTTAAGTCACGGACATTTGCAGGTCTTTAAAAAAGGAAGGTTTTGGACTGTGGATGTCCACGCCAGAAAGAATCATGGTATAAATAGAAAACTGCTCAAATTTACATAAATTGTCACAAACCTTTCATGTCACAAACCTTTAATGGCACAAACCTTTTATGGCCAATTGGTTTTTGATGCAAATAAAAAAGTTTCATAAAATCTGGGACTTTTATAACGCGTTACATATTGTTACAAGAAAAAAAACCAATAAGCACTGAAACAGGCAAACAATATAGCGCTCCCAATATTTAGAATGTTCTAGGACAAGGGTTCTCAAACTTTTTCTGACCATGTACACCTTCAGCATTTCGATAGATGAGCGTGTACCCCTAAATCCTCTTATGATAAAAAGGCTGACGAAAATAACAAAAATATATTTACCAATAAGCATATCATGATTTTAGAAAATATTATTCACTGATATATGTATAAATAATTCGAAATAAATAATGTACAAAGATATTTTTTCCCTTCTATTGCTAACCTTTAACGCACCCGTTCAGATAGGCAAATGTACCCCTAGGGGTACATGATCCCAGTTTGGGAACCTCTGTTCTAGCAAATCAGGAACGCATCATTCAAACATATTTGGTGATAACAGCTATTTTACTTCTATTTTTAGTAAGAAGATATACATGTTATCCTGGGTAATTAAAATCAATTAAGGTTTATTGTAATTGCAACGAGATTTATTGTAGGACTTAGACGTAACGTTGTGAGTTTATCAACAACTTACACGCAAACTACAATGTGGAATCACTGATATCAAGCGTTGTGACAACTTACACAAAATGGCACCGGATTCTTTAGACTCCGAGAACTTGGCCGCAAGGGGCCCACCTCAAGAAAGTCTATGGTGAATATCAGTGACGGAGATACAAACAGTGATGTTGCAATAAGCTAGTCATGCCTTCATTTCTGATATTTGTAGTGCAAGAGCGGTTTGAGTAAGGTTTTGCATTGCGTTGATTGTAGAGCTCGATAAACATTGAATTTGAAATTACTAATAATATCACACAGGTGTCATCATCACCATAAATGTTCTTAGCAAATTTGAACTTAATTACGAAAACAATGATGTTCAAGCCCGAAACGAGCACCTAAGCTAGACAAGCACTTAGTTTGCTTAAAGGACAATCGGCAACAGTAGATCGCAAGATTGATTTCAACTTAACATCGAACATACTTTGATAAATGGGATCGATCGCCATCGATGATCTCCAACCTATCAAATTTTTGCTTATTTCTCAAACGCATTGCAGGGTTTTAAATGTTTAGGCATGTGCACTAGAGCAAATTAAAACTGTATGACTGCAATCAGATGCTGTTTGATTATAAAGAAAATGACGATTAACAACATTTGCAAAACTTTATTTGTTAAAATATACCATAATCCTAACGGTGAAATGCTTCAAAAAATACACCTTGGCCAAAAAAAGAGTAACATTTCATGCATGATGTGTGATTGTCAGTGAGACTCCAGTGAAAGGGGGAGGGCTTTTGGTTAAAAGGAGCACCACTGCAAGAGGCGCGATGATTGTGAAAAAATACTTCACGATTGCCGCTTCTAGAACCCTCCAGCCCACTTTGGAACTGCCGCTGCATTTGTCTTTAAATTAATGTGCATGATCGGGAACCACTCAGCCTCGCATCCAAAGCACAAAATTCTTCTCGTGCAGTGGCCTAGCGAGGCTATGTGGCGGGCCGACCATAAACATACCCCCCTTTCCACCCCACAAAGTTTACAAAAATTTAAAACGAAAGAAGGTTGTTTCAAGCTTAAGGATTAATAAGACATCTTGAAAATCACAATCAATCACTCACAAACTGAAATGGTCTTGTGTTTCATTGTCGATTGTGAGTCTTGCTTTTTCTGCTTGTCCCACCGTTCTCATCATTATTTTTTGTTTGTGTGCTTTCTTTACATATGCACATATGGACCCGACATGTTTTGTCAAATTTTCATCCCTGCTGGTTTTTAGTCTCTGTTATACCTAACCTACCGCATGGCTTTTTAATAGTTCACTCATTCCAGGGAATCAAATGAAAAAATTAAGGGATGTAATGGCGGCATACGCACTTCACAAATATAAACATGTTTTGAAATTCCGTGTAATATCCCAGTCTTTGAAACAAAAATTATTATCTCTACTGCATATAGCAGGCTATAATACTAAGTCTGATAATATGATATCAGTGACAGTGTCGGATTAACAATAGTAGCAAATGTAGCAATTGCTACGGGCCCCGCGATCTTCCGCAATAAATCTTCTTTATTACATTATGAAAGATAATTTTCAATCTAAGAAATCAGTATTTTTCTAAATTCGACGCAAGTAGAAAGCAAAGGTTTTCAATTGAAAGCTGTCTGCTGGACCGGCCCTAGCAGGTGGCGTGGCTCAATGTAAGACCTAGGCGCGGGGCTCCTCTGAGCAGTGGTTTTGACGCCATCGTGTTCAGTCAACCGTGCTAACAACAGGCATGTTACTAGGGGATGCAGGAGTTGAAGACTTCCCTGAAAATTGTGATCCCCAAGAAAAATGTGTTGTATATTGTTTGAAACTGTTGGACATGGTTTAAAAAATTTGGGCCCCTTTCAAAAAAGACTTCACTCCCTCTAGTGTCTCAAGCTGGTTACGAGCCGGCCATTCGACCATGGTAGAGGACAGATATCAAGCCTCAGCACAAGAACTTAGTACGTTTGTTAACAATCGATAAGAGGAAATTCATCACTGGTTCTAAACTGAACATTGTTTGTTAACAATGAGATTTATAATTCGTTTCTACTGAATTCTACAGCGCAAGGGGTATATGGAAAAAATGAACAATCTACCTAAACACCATGGCGCAGGGCCCAATAGAGCTGCAACGGTTGCATTGGCTTGAGGCCGGACAGACAGCCTGTCTGTATCCAGACATTCTTGTTTGATTCTTTTCGAACAATTACAGTTAAGTCACGAAAAGGCGTAAGATTGCGGTCAGCAGTGTTGCCATTTTAACTGATTTGCTGCTAAATCTAGCAGACGTTTCTCCATCTTAGCCAGTGGCGTACGAGGCGGGGGGCCAGCAGACCCCCGGCTTGAAAAATTCAGGTCAAACTCTGTCTTCAGGGCAAGCTCAAGTTGCTCAAAAATCCTGAAAAATAAAAAATATTGCCATACAGTGAGAAATTTCAGGGCAAACTCTGTTTTACAGGGAAAGTGCAGGTTGTTCGAAATTCTGAATGACAAAAAATATATATTCAAATTCAATACAGTGATTTCAGGGCACACTCTGCTTTTCAGGGCAAGCACAAGTTGCTCAGAAATCCTGAATCTAAAAACTATATTCAATGCAGTGAAAATTTTCAGGGCAAACTCTGTTTTTCAGGGCAAGCGCAGGTTGTACAAAAATCTGAACGATAAAAAATACATTCAATACAGTGAATTCAGGGCAAACTCTGTTTTTCAGGGCAAGTACAAGTTGCTCAAAAATTCTGAATGTAAAAACGATATTCAATGCAGGGCAAATTTTCAGGGCAAGTTCTGTTTTTCAGGGCAAGCTCAAGTTGTTCAAAATTCTGAAGGATAAAATATACATTCAATTCAGTGAATTCTGGGCTCACTTTGTTTTTCAGTGCAAGCACAAGTTGCTTAAACATCCTGAATGTGAAAAGTATATTAATTATAGCGAAAAATTTCATGACAAACTTTGTTTTCAGGGCAAGCGCAAGTTCCTCAAAAATCATGAGGGATGAAAATATTTCAATGCAGTGAAAAATTTTCAAGGCAAACTCTATTATTCAGGGCATGCGGAAGTTGTTCAAAATTCTGAATGATTGAAAATATATATCTAATCCAGTGAATTCAGGGCACACTCTGTTTTTCAGGGCAAGTCACCAGTTGCTCAAAAGTCCTGAAAGATAAAAATATTTCAACACAGTGAAAAAATTTCATGCCAACGCTGTTTCACAAAGCAAGAAAGTTGTTCAAAAATCTAAATGATAGAAAGAGGAGAAAAGAAAGTCAGAGGAGAAAAGAAAGGGAGTTCCTGCCCTAGCCCAATCATGAAATGTGCAAAAGAAATTAGGGATCCAAAATAACAAATCGAAAAAATTTGTCTTTTCATGTTGTGAGGGTGCAATTATTGTATGATTCTAATCATCTTCATAGTCAATACATCTGAATTTGCGCATTTCGACTTCACGTCAGGGGGCAGTCACGAAGGGAGGCAGCGACTGCTTGTGCTCCTCTCACTGGGTGGCGTTCGCATTGAGCAGTTTGTCACAAACTGCGGTGGTGAGCGCTTGCCGTGCAATCACCATTATGTCAGCTCTGTAACCTTCATGTCAGTAACAGTGTAATGTTTGTATACACTTTTAATATATGTACTCCTACTGTATGCTCTCGCATTACATAGACTGGCACTTACTTGACGTTGTGCATAAGATAATGAATATGCAGCGTTATATCACATCAGTAGCTGGTCAGACATGCAGCTTCAGTGGTAAGGCGGCGAAGGGAGGCGGACATATTGGATGCCTCAATGAAAACGTTTGATTGTTATCACATAGTTAGGCAATTCTATCCTAGTGATATGGCATCACTGACGTGACCGTCAAGTCGCGTTGGGAAAACTTGCTATGAAAATGTGTGGACTACAACAGGGTTTTGTGACATGAAAAATCTACCAAGTAGCCTCAGCACTCAGCAGACATGCCAGGTCAAAAAATACCATTCAAAACCAAATGTGCTTTAAAAACTTTTGGAAGCGCAATGATATACTTTGACTTTGAACGAACAGCGGAAACTGAATATCAGCTTCACAATGCTAAGGTAAGGGAAAACCGAGAGATTTTCAAAGACCTCATTAATGAGAATTGCTTCCCAGCCAAACAGTAATTAGCATTTTGTAGTAACGATGATAGTTCGATTTCCTCTAATCGTGGCAACTGTGTGGAACTTTTACAACTCTTGATGCGAAAGATGAAAGATTAGCTAGACATTTAGAGACAACTACTGTGTTTTCTGGCTTTTCAAACATAATTCAGAACGATTTAATTCCAGCAATAGGTGATGTGGTTGGATATGATATAAAGGAGAAAAGTGCAACCCCATTTGTTGCTGCAGAAGTAGACGAGTCAACGGATGTCACAAACAAAGCTCAGATCTCTTCTCATTATGTGGCTAAAATTGAGGTGACTTGTAAAGTGAAGGAAGCGTTCTTGGGATTTGATGATGTGAATAATGACAGACGAGCCGCTGCAATATTCTTTTAGTTGTTCTTCCTGTTTCCATTTATTCACGTTTGCTTATTTTACATGTCGAACATCCAGTACTATTTGGTCAGTTTGTGAAGAAAATTGGTTAGTGTTGCTGCGCACGAGTGGGCGGCGTTAACCTGCTGCAGCAGTCACGCTAGCGCGACCACTACATGTGAGCAATGTCGGCTAAAGCAAGGAGTACGGAAAGACCAAGCAAGCAACACTGATAAGTGACTTCCATGCACATAGAAGTCGGAACTCTCTTTGGCCGATTCGTCTGGTGCGGAGTTAACATCGACAACGTCACAATCCATCCTTCCCGACGTTCGAGGATCAATGCCACACTGAAGGTGTGCGAACACAACCACGTCGAACACGCTTCAATGGCTCCCGATAACGGACACTTCCTTGAGGAACAGGGATGGATAACGCGCGTCGCATGGAAAAAGCAACTAAAATAAAAGAGATAAAGAAAAAAAGAAGACAAAATCTCAACGTACTGAAGCCCAATCAAGTATGACACGCACGTCATCGAACTTGGCTGGACTCTTGATATCAATTGGCAAGATACTTCAAAGAGAAGAGAGTGGGAGATCCAAAGACTTCTAGGAAGGAAAGTGATGTTGCAGTCATGCTAGCGTAACCTCTGCATGAGAGCAAAGTCGGGCAAAGCAAGGAGAAGGGAAAGACCAAGCAAGCGACACTGATAAGTAACTTCCATGCACATGTAAGAAAGAGCTCTCTTTGGCCATTCGTCTGGCGCGGAGTTAACATCGATGACGTCACAATCCATCATTCCAAAGGTTCGAGGATCAATCCAACACTGAAGATGTGCGAACAAAACCGGTTGGGACACGCTTCACTGCCACGCTGTGTGCAGGTGTGAGGACATAGTTGCTTCATTCAAGCTTCCAAGTGTGGATGTGCGTTTGGGGGCGAATGAAACACCCGGGGATGCTGTCCGTGTGAGGCTGTCGTGTTCTGGTAACAAAGGGGAGGACCCTTAAGATACGCCTATGGATGAACATAGTCGTGCAAACGTGATTCGTGTTGCTTCTGATTGCTTGTTGTGGCCGCATCATATCCTTGTATTGAGTTGGTCGCTTTTTGTGCTTCGTATCGAACGTATTTTGTACTTCCTTCGCGAGTGCGTTGAACCTCCGGTTCGATTAAATTTTAGGCGGGGAGGATGAAGTTAATTGGTGCTTGTTGTTGTGCACTAGTGATCTGCAGCACTGCATGCAGTCATGCTTTTACTTTGCATATTTCATTGAAGATCTCTGCAGCTGCCGATTATACTGATGGTCTGCATTCTCGATTGGATCACTGCATGCATTCTAAACGTATGTATAAGTTGTAAGACTGCTTCAAGTATTCAGTAAAGCTGTTAAACAAGTGGTAGACAAGTCACGTCAGATTGGTCCTCCTTAATGTTATTTTTTCAAATCTAGAATCGCCATTGTGCCTATATGTGTGTAACAAAATATGATATGGGGTAGAAAGCATAAGCATTAGTCATTCTGCAAGCAGCCAGTTGAGTGGTGAATTTATGCTACTCCATTCAATTCAAACATTCGCAAATTTAGCTTTGGAAGAGACAGTGCCTCCCCAGTAACGAACCTCACCGCACGTCACTGTAAAGAATATATATTCAATACAGCGAATCCAGGGCAAGTGCAAGTTGCTCAAAAATCCTGAACTGTGAAAAGCATATTCAATACAGTGAAAAAGTTCAGGGTGAATTCTGTTTTTCAAGGTAAGCGCAGAGTTGCTCAAAAATCTTGAATGGTAAGAAATATATTCAATACAGTGAAAATTTTGCGGGAAATTCTTAACATCAAATTTATCTGACTGGCTGAGGTAGAGAAATTTTGATCTTAACATCAAATTTTAGCTGACTGGCTAAGGTAGGGAAATTTTGAAGTTAGCTTCTTGAGTGCAGTGTGTAATTTGGACCAACCCTGGTGGCGGTTTGTGTAATATGGACCGGCGTTGCAAATGACAATCCTTGCATAAAGTACTTGCAAACTGTTTTATAGGTTACATTTACAGTATTATCGTGCAGTACTGTACACGGTACAATCACAGTATACGAATACGATACAATACGTATAGGCACGCTGGCACATGCATTTTGAGTGCGTGTTTCATTTCCCGAGGTGCAATCTTTAGTAGAAATGGGCCGCACGGACGTGGAGGTTGCTTTGCCCCTTTTAGTGCGCCGTGCGCGTCTTTATAAGTGCCTCGTTCAAGCGCACAGCAACGATAACACAGGCATGTGCAGGGAGTCCGACCCTTCGATCCGGAACCGTCGCTTATAACCTTTGCGTTGCGCCATTGATGTCGCGTATATAATTGCATCAGCAAAGGTAGTTACCGTAACGTTTGTTGTCGGGAGAACACAACATGCAAGGAACATCAACCCCGTGAGTTAACAAGCAAGGTAACTACAGAATTTCCTTGCAAGAGCACCTCTAGGCAATTGCATAAAGAAGGTTATTGCCGAAATGACGTTACAAGCGAATTGAAATGCATGAAAAAGATGCTATCGGGACCGAACAACATGAAACGTTATAGGCGAATTGACGTTACAGACGAAGCTGTTATAAACGAATTCAATTGTATAGAACCCATTTGCAAGAGGTTTCAGGCCCCATTCGGATTAAACTAAACAAGTTACTTTCAGAGAAAATTGTTATTTTCAGGGCGAACGTTTTCCTCCCCCCAGTAAAATGTCTTCCCGTACGCCTATGCTGTTAGCTGTAAAATTTCCAATCTTAAAGTTGGCTGATTTTTTAGCAGGACTTTGCCAACCGTTGGGCAGGTTTAGTAGGTAACAAACTAATGACCAAAAACCTGTTTCAACAATTTTCCAAGATGCAAACTTTTACACCTTCTTCATAAAAAATATACTTCTCTTCTTTATGACGTTTTTGATTTGGTAACACCAGGAGAAAGCATAACCACCTGCCTGAAATTCTTTGGAATTTTTGTTATGATGCAACGAAGCTGCTTCAAGTTGATATTTATATCAATATTAACAAGTTATCACTGTAGATAGCTTGGTGAAGCTTTAATGATTTGCCAGTGTGCTTAGTGAGCACGTTAGATCAAAAGACAACATTGACAGAATATGTTGTTGTCCCACGGCACGATATTTCCAAGTGGTTCTGTTACACTTAGTAAGCTTGCAGTTGTTGTGTCTGGTAAAAAACTTCCTGCTAAACCAAAGCTGTCAAAAGTTTCGACATAAATATTTTCAAGATTTAAGGAAACCTCAATTAAGGAAACCTCAATTACAGGAAACCTCAATTAGAATTAAGGAAACCTCAATGATAGACACACTTCCAGGCTATAATTTGATTAACGAAAATTCCCAAACGCAAGCTGGAGGTGTAGGTGCCTACATAAAAAATAATTTGAAGTATCTGCAACGACGTGACCTCCAGTTCAAAATTCATGGATGTGAAA
>Ga0210059_1006735_pt1 | contig 18376 bp, 10 predicted proteins | sample Ectturendosymbi2_FD_188042 | JGI IMG/M metagenome (GOLD analysis project Ga0210059, IMG submission 188042) | Ecteinascidia turbinata endosymbiont from Florida, USA - Sample 2 (SPAdes) (version 2) | ecosystem: Host-associated > Tunicates > Ascidians > Unclassified | place: Key West, Florida... | reverse complement strand
AACTAATGTATTTGAGATCACTCGATTTGGAGGAAAAGTGGCTCGACATTCAGGGCTTTACGAATTTCACAGATGCCCACTTTGTCGCGAAGTGTCACACCGTGAACTCATCGCAAAAATCCTATCGCTGCCACTTGCCCTTGGGGCAGTATTCTTCCAGTCATTATCCAAGATCCATGACCAGATTGGATCGGAATTTAAAAACTGACAGCTTTGTGGTGGTTGAAAGCTCCCGCTTTGTTAACACAGAGTGATAGAGCTCCCGCAGAACTGCGTTTGCTTTAGCAATCTTTGTATCAATCTCATTGTTCTGCCGTCCGTCACCCGTGATTACAACCGCAAGGTACTTGGACATCTCCATGCGCTGCAATTAATTGTCACTTACGTCCAGCATACACTGCCTTGGGTCTCAGGAGAAACGTAATATCTCGGTCTTGTAAAGACCGGATTTTCATTCCGGCTTGGTCGTACGCAACAAAAAAACGTTCAAGAGAATGTTGGAGATCCATTGAGGAGTAGCGTGTTCTTTTATTGTTAAAGTGTAGCAGGGAATATGTCTGAGTTAATGAATAGATTTAATGCACAAACAGTCACAAAAAGCTATGAATCTGTTTGTTGTTGTGCCGGTGTTGGAAAAAGTTAACTCTGGAGTGCCGGCGTGTAAGTGGACGGGCGGTAATGGAACCGTTTATGCAGTATTACATGAAACGTCTATCCCGGTTGTTTGTATCAATCCCAGTGATGTTCTTATTCCTATAATGCCAGTAAGATCCCTTATCCTTCTATATCGCGCTATCATAGTGATATACTGTGCAGGGTCGTCAAAAGAATTTCTTTCCAGGGATATAATAGTGGATTTTTACAAAGGGCGGCCAAAAGGAATTTAAATGGGGGCCAACAACGGTAAAATGTCATTTCACTAACACCGAAACAAAGAGAAAATATTTTTCTTGATGGTCAAGAGCGGCTGGAGCCGAAGGTGCAATTTGAGCGTGTGAACAATGTCTCGATCTTGAAGAAACAACATAACATCTAATTTTTTGTATTTTGTGTTTCAGCGCTAGACTCCTTGGAAAGGGAAGGTGTTGCAGGTTAGATTTTACTTATTGCAGAAAACGTACAAACATTCCTTGCACGTTGGCTAATATGCTTGATTCACCATTTTTTTCAGACTTTTTCCCAGAAACAACCACTGAAAATATTACGTCTACGAACTACGTCACGACAGTCACAGATATTACAGGTAACTAGCCAGATTTTAATTTTGGTTTGATGCATAAGTTACTTTTATAGTTCAACAGTTTTCTCAAAGTGTTTACCAGGTAAATATGCACCATCGAATTTAGGCCAGTGATTTCCAACGTGGAGTTCATCCGTTGTAGGGGGACAACTTGATGTTAAGTGGTGCAATCTGAGAATGAACTTCAATGGCGGACTTTTAGTGACTGAAATTGTCTGCAGGAAAAAATTAAAATTTTTGGCAAGAAAAAACGCACTAAAAATTTATATAAAAGTTATCGACTTAGATTTGATTATGTAGTGATGGCCTAAAAAGTCGGGAACACTGATTTACACAAAGACTATAGCATTCTTTTTGGATGTTTGTTAATGTACTTGATTTACCGTTTTTTCAGACTCTTTGACAGAAACCACCACTGAAAATATGTCTTCACACTATGTGGCAACAGTCAGAGATGGTGAATAACTAGAATCTAATTTTTGGTTTGATGCATAACTTTTAGAAAATATGTTTGTTCTAACTTGTCTTTAGGTAAGCATATGTATCATTGATAGCCGGCCATGTCGAGCTGACAGCCATGAAGCGCACGAATTGTTGCGAATAAGCTTTGTGTAAGCAGATACGTTATACTGCTGTAAAGGAACAAAATTGATCAAAGCATATGTATAAAAGCTTGTTTGCATGAGGATGTGGTAAGCCTTCGATTCATCTCAATCTAGTTTGAAGGTGTAGTACCCAAACCTATAATCCTGTATGCATGGTATAGAAATGCAGCTATGCTCCACATGAACGCTTTCATCGGTCTTTTGCCATCATTGTCTTGAGAAATGTGAAACTACTGCACTTTGTAAAAACAAAGGTTGATAAAGCTCCCAGTTTTGCCTAACTTTGAATTTTTCAAACGAAAAACAATCATATGTTTTAAGCAATGAGCAATGGAAATTCATTCTGAAAGTTTTGGTACGCACTTACGCACTTACTTGCATAATTTTTTTTTCAGACTTACCACTGAAAATGGTATCTATTTAATAGAGCTATTTCGTTATGGATAAAGATGCTAAAATGCTTCCATTGGACTTTCAAGGTGTATTTTTGCGTTTACCTTTTTTGCCTGTGTACAGGATGTTCTTCTTATAACATGGATCTTATCTTCTTATTGGACGGATCAGGATCAGTGGGCCTAGAAGGCTTTGCCAAAATGACTGAGTTCGTGAAAAGTGTTGTCGCCGGTATAGACCTGGTTACAAATAAAGTCGGCGTCATTCAGTATTCGCATTATTATGCGACAAGGTAAAAACTGTGTGTCACGGATCATTTGCATAAATAAAATGTACAAAAGGTCGATTTGGTTAAAACTAGGTTGTGATAGGTTCTGGTTTGTTGGTTTGAAACAAACTTAACCTATTTTTCAAACCACAATGTGCTAATTTCATATTAACATGTAGTGCTTTTTTGGAGAAAGCAAGTTTATTCCATGTGAATTAAGCTAAACTTTGTCGCGTGTGATCATGCGTTAACAATTGAAAGCGAAATACAAACCTCAGCTCAGCATATTACTTTCCGACATCGATAGTCTGATGTCACCTCCACGTATTTTTGTCCATTGACGAAATGAGCTCGTCTCACTGACGGATGCCACTGTTTCGATTTCCACAAGCATCGACGGAACAAAGTAATGCAAAAGAACTTTCAAACTAGTGCCGTGGCGAGTAATTTAAGCGAATATTCTTGGCGAATGATAACAAACTATTCTGTTTACGTTGGTCCATTTAGTTTAGATGTTATACAGACTGAAAGACGCTGTTGTTTTTAAAGGAATTTGTCAGATCAACCATACATAACAACTGAAATACCTCTTGGCCGATACACAAACGTCTCACAATTCAACGTAAGTTATTTGTCTTTGTAACATGTCTGATTACACAAGTTTTGTTCCTTAGAAACAAGTTTTGCAATTAATGTCTATTGAAACAAACTAAAACACCGAATTTGCATCACAGCAGTAAGTTGTCAAAAAACTATAAAGTGGTTTCAAAATAAGCTTTACTTTGAAGTAAACATTTTTGAAAACGTAGTCGTAATCCCATGTCTTTTTGCAGGATTGATGAAAGCAACGGTTGACATTCTTTTTCGCAGAAAGCAGTCAACGCTATCATCCTCCAGGGATACACCACGTTCACTGCGCATGCCATTCAGAAAGCGATTAGATTCGATTTGGCATCTTCTGATCGATTCAATGACACATGCACTCGAAAACTCGTGACTGTGATCACTGACGGAAAGTAATTTCTTGTGCGAGCATGCTTTGTAACAAGGCAGGAAACGATCTCGTGTGTCTACAAACAGACTCAGTACTTAAATTTGCATCCTAGATAAGTACGCAAAGATCTGTCACAAACTTTGGATTCAAGTTTATTAGCTATTTTTACATCAAAACACGTGAACTGTTCATCCGAAAAGTATAAAAGTTAGCTTTACAAATATGTCATGCAGCGTTTTCTGGCGGTATTTTGTGGTTAGCTTCCAAAGCCATCTATCATAGGTTTTGCTGAAAACATTTGAAAGTGCTTTTATATTAAATCATCATAAGCATCTTCTACTTGAGTCTATGCACAGCAACTGACTCAATCTCGAGTTGATTTGTATTGATGAAACTCTTGGTATGTGTTGCATCCACACAATTCTAAAATTTTTATTTATGCGAAATTTGCAACAAATTCATAAACAGGCATGCTGAAACTGCTGCCACGCTTCACTATGCAAAGGTAATTAAGTCCATGAAGCTATAGGTTAGTATTTTTGCCAAAGTTTACGTGCCTCCGGTGGTGCGCTACAAATACCGGTAATTTGGAAGTTCTGCATGCGTTTACCAAAGATTTTAGAAGACATTTTAAGTGCATGTTACGTTTGGGATAAGGACTACAGCTAAGGTTTTGTAAGTCACATCTTCTAAATAAAAGAAAGCTTGTTGTTTTTCGTTTTATACGTGTTTTATTGTAGGAAAATAGTTTGGTATTTTGCTGTTCGGTTTGAAATAATCTGAAACTCTGAAACGTGTTTTCGTATAATTGCTCCTTGCAACACTGATTGATTCGCAAGCTTTCCTGTGGAAAGTCTTGTCGTCAATGTCATAAATACGCAAAAGGCTTGGCATCATCTCGTCTTAAAGACCTCATAACGTAACCTCATAACGTAAAGTATTGGGTGCATGCATACATTCTGTGACTTCTCAATCCCAGCTGTTAAGTTCGCACAAACTACTCAGATTGAAGTTGCGGGAGCTTACTGTACGCAACGCAAGAGTGTATTTAGCCAGTAATACTAAGCTAATGGAATCTCTAATATGTAGGCTTTTTAATGATTTTCTACTTTTCCCTAAGCTGGAGTGCATTGCTTTTTAGCAGTCAGAGAGCGATTTTATTCTTGCTTATTGAGAGACATGGTCTTTCAACTGAATGGTGTGATCAACATGGGTTGGGTCATTCCGATGACCTAAAAAACAGTACTTTGAGCTTTCCATCCTCGTGCTGAACATGAATAGCTTAGTGCTGCGCGGTGCTGTCAGCTTTTTTTTGTTTTTGGTGTGGTGGTTTTCTTGTTGGCGCTTTACAATAACAATGGTCTTGCAGCGCCACGACTGAGTTTGTAGAATGTCTGGTTTCATTTCACTTTTGTTTTTTTGTCCCCTGCAGTTCTTCCGTACACTGTGCGCCTGGTAAGAAGGCTGCAGTACCAATTTGCAAGGTCTTGGTAAGACACGGCCGAGGCGAACTCTTGACCTGCCAGCACCGAAGCATACACGCTAACCACTAGACCACATGCTGGTCCAATGCTGTCAGTGACTTTAATTGTTGCGCAGCATTACCTACGAAAGCAGCCACGTGGCCCGCGGCACAAGGAAAGCGGAGATGGGCGCGCGCCATAAGTACCGAACTACAATAATGAAACCATCCTTCTCTGGCTGGTTTAAAGGGACTGTCACTTAAAACGAACGTTACCTAGCATTTTCAAATAAGAATACGTTGTTACATGTACAGTACAGCAGAACCAAAATTTCACGTAACTGCGAAACCAACATTTTGTGCGTACATACATGGGATTCCTACGAAACGATTCGACATGTCAAGTACGTTACATCGTGGCTAAAACACCCCAAAACTTCCAATTGGGGGATCCAATGAAAATTGGATGACGTTTTTTCAGTTGTCACCCAAGAAGGTCTTAACGACCTTATTTTCGGAGGCTCGCATAACTACGCAATGGCACTGAGCCTCTACGTCAGTGGATAAGAACCACAGCTCTACGTGAAATACTTAAATGTGCTGTGAGCATACAGTTATGGTGTTCAGCTTAATAAAAATCCAAAAATCCTGCTATATGGCTCAAAATGACCAACGATAGGACATGGGACAAATTTCAAGCGCACTGTCACATCCCATGGGATTCCCATTCCCATGTGGTCCAGCCTGGTATAAAACTCTGCTTGTAAACGTCAGGCATTCCAACGCAATAGTTGGAATGCCTTGTGTTGATGTTTGTGTTTATCTAAATATCAACTATATAACATAAGAAAAACAACAATTTTATTAAAGATCTGTGTGATTTGTTACACTTTCTGTGCTTTATGCAACATCACTGAAAAGCTTGATTTTTGTGGGTGATATGATATAATACAGCATATTTTCACAAAGCAGCAAATTTCTTCTTCATAAGATGGCCGTTCACACTTGAACCTAGCAGTTAGACTTAGATACGTTGTGATTCAAAAAATATCCGGTAGTTTTTTCAACTTAGTGTGTTGGCTTAAGTAGCATACCACCATGAAAAAGTGTTTCGGATTGTTCACATTCTGTTTAATGTTACTACTTTTCCCTGTGATTAAAAAGGTTTGTTAATAACATTTTTTTCAGATCAAGTGATGTACGTTACTTACCCGGCACCATTGCGTATGCAAATAGAAGAGGTGTTCAGTTCATTGGAATTGGTGTAAATCGTTATAACCTACATGAATTGAAGGTGCGTATAACCAGGGGCGTAACCGAAGGGGGGCATGATTCCCCGGGCGCCGAAACACTATGGGGGCGCCGAAAAGTCTCAACAATGTCACAAGCACTTTCTTCAATACAGTACATTTGCTTCCGAAAGACCCCAGGTTCGAACATGGGGACGCCAAACTTGCTTCTTGCCCGGGCGCCATCTAACCTCTTTACGCCCTTGCGTAAAACTCCTACTTGCCGTAAAATGTATAAGAAATAGTTGGTGTGACTAAAATTTAATTTATCAACAAGAGCTTTTAGCAAGTTAGTTGAAATGTGCTTATGTTGAAATAACTCTGGATAAATACGTTCGGTGAAAAGCAGTGTTTTAACTCTTGTATCTTTAACCTTTTTTGTAACTTGCCTGCTAGAAACTTCGTAGCAGCCGCTGTAAATCACATTTTCACTTCGTTTGGTGCAACGATTCTCTACCTTTAATGCAACAGGCGAACTACCACAAAGCAAAGGTTATTGCTTAGATTACTCATCTAGCTACACGCTTTTACCACAACCAGTTTTGTTTATAATTGTCTTTCGTTATTACATGGTACCGATACCTACTTGATATTTTACCAGGATTTATATATGTTTTAGCTTATTACCGGCAACAATCCACGACGTATGTTTGTTGCTAAATCTTTCGAGGACTTGCTGTCTCATGTTGCTTCGATTCACTCTCTTTTAACTGACATACGTGCAGGTGAGTGAAGTCCTAACATATTAGAAGTCTGAATGTTTCCTTGCAATCTTGAGTATTTACGGACATTCAGCCCTGTGCTAGCATTATATTTATTTCCTTGTCCAAAAATGAAAGGAGGTATGCCTACAACTGTGGCTAAGAACTTGAAACACAATGTAAGCAAATCTTAATTATCCAAACGTGCCTTCCAGTAGATTAGGAACTGTTTATTCTTAGAAAGGACATTTTATTCTGGTTGTTAGAAGAATCCATTCGACAGCGGCAAGTATCTGCCAATTATTACAAAGTTGCGCTTGTTGAACAAACCCCCCACTGACATAATCGACAATCGCGAACATGTTTGACTAAAAAATTGCAGAATCTTCACAAACCGACATTGCTGAATACGAAGAACAATTGTTTTATATTGTTTTAAAAATTAACTGTATTGTAGGTTTGTCAGTCGATGCTTGCATTCTGTTTAACAATCAGGGGCGGATCCAGCCAGAAAGGTTAGGGGGGATGATTTCAGTAATATTCGGCATTCAAGTCTCATAACGGCTTCGCTACTGCAAGAAAGATGAAGTATACTTAACTACACCGCTGTGTGAAAACAATGGACGACAGAATGGCCTTATATCGCGAATGCTGTTTTACGAATTGTAAAAAATCATGGTGAATAGAGTTACGTTCGTAGCTTTTCGGGACGTGATTGCCCCAATCGTCTCCCCCTGGTTATAATTGATCATGGATGATTTATACTCTTACAAAGGTTTTCCTCTGCGTTGTTTCTTTGTTATCGCCACTTTTATTAACACTTTTATTAAGGGCTTTTGTATGTGTCGTGTCGTTAATCCTAACGTAGCAACCTGTTCATTAGGCTTTAATTTCCTTGTTTTTCATCAGTTTTTTATATGCGTTTTTTGTTAAAGACCAAGCGCACCGATTGTTATAAGCCTGAGGTTTTGAAAATCCCCGTACAAATCGATGTGTTGTTGCTACGGCAACCCGTTTTTTTGACCCTAAAATTTAAAATTTTGACTTTTTGACCTATCAGTTTCCTGCGTTTGCAATCGAAACGCGGAATGCAAAGCGTCAAACTGATAGGTTAAAAATAAAAATCTTTTTTCTGTTGAAATGAAGTAAAAGTCAAAAGTGTGAAAGAACCAACGAAACTGGAGGTAACAAACCGTAGACGAAAATCAATCCAAAGCACAAGAGAAATATCCAGTGTCAATAAATCTCTTGAACTCACTGAGAAGGTTTTGCATTGTTACAACTTTAGCATCAAGCACTACAACACCTAGCGCATTTTCAATTGTCCAGTAGTGGACAAAACAACATTATTGCGGCAGTAGTCGAAAAAAATCCAGTATTATATCAGAATTTCAAGTAAATGTGCAAAACATGTCAAAATCCTTTGTTGTATTCTGTAGATTCTATTTGAATAAGAGCGGATGATGCCTACATCGTAGGCGAAATATATACTCTGTAAGATCTTAAAGTGTCTGATTCTTTCCTGAGAAAGGATCTCTTTCCATAGACAGTATCCTTTGTTGTAGCTTTAATAAAATATAGATAAAAAAATTTTTGACCTAACGATAAATTTTGACTTTTTTTGACCCAATAACTTTGGAGTCGCGCGTGTTATCAGCGTGAAATTTGGTTTGTGGACGTTTTATACGCTTTCACAAAGGCAGAAATATTTTGACTTTTGATTGCCCTAGTTATTGCTGCAGGATATTGATATAGACATCAAAAAACAAACCTTTATCTTATCAAGTACGTTTCGTTTGCAAATCGTTGATTTCTAAATGGTTTACAAAAATATTTTAATAATATCTTTATAATAACAACCATACAGCCCGCCATCTTATGATCACGAAATATACCGATTTTACAGAGGCGATGAAGATAGCCAGTAGAATTTACTCAAGCAGCTCAAATTATTCTTCTCTTTTTTTCAAGTCCTTAAAAGTTCGTTGCTATTCTTTGTTTCATTAAAAAAAATTACAGTTAACTGTACAAGAGTGCTGCTTATTTTATTTTTTACTTCATGGTACATTTTTCAAAGGATAAGAAAAGAGTGGGATTTTTGGTGGGTTTTCTTGATTTTATAAGTGGGCTTTAAAAGAAACGAGAGTTTTTTTGGTAAGGTCCAATTACGTGAACCCTGAAGATAATTATGGAAGTTTAATTGATTTTCTGAGCCAAATTTCAAAACTGTCCTATTGCAACGTGCTTGATTTAGCTGATTTTGTGATGGATCACCAGTAGTTTCCCGTTCCGTTTTCTGTGCTAATACAGTCGCACACCTGTGCTTGAATATGCGCTTCGTTTCGAGCTTCGGCATTAATTGGCAGTTCAGGCGGATTGATCATAACGGCTCACACAAGCCCGTGTCTGTTCTTTCCCCTTATTTACTGAGTACATATAACAGCCACACAATAAAAAACAAAATTTTTCTTGCGTACTTTATGCGCATTCTCAATTCTTGTGTAGTTTACAAGTTTCAAACTTGCCAAGCCTGGGTGTCCGCCATCTCCACTGCATACCTTTTGAATGACTGCTATTCGACGAGACATTCGCGCAGCCTTGTATTTTTGCAGTTGTGAAATGCGCTGACGTAGCACTGAATGTGTTCTACTACCCTGTTTTAACCAAGCCCGTAATCGGGGTTCACGTTTTGGGGGGCAAAAGAGGTTTTAGTGAGGGAAGATTTTTGTTATTATTATATGTTTTAATAAAAAGTTTTCTGGGAACGACAAAATTTGGGGAGCATTGCCCTCCAATTCCCATTCTACGTGGCTACAGGCCTGGTTGTAATGCGTTGCCGGGTATTTTTGGCAGTTATGAACTGCTCTGTCTTAAGAGACCGCTGATAATTTATCTTCATTACAGTGACACATTGCAGCCTACAGCAACGAGTAAAGAGATTGCGTGTAGATATTATTGCGATCGGAATGCCCGAACGGCAAGTGCGCAATGCTTCACACTGTGGCAGCCAGCAACAATAGAGATCATGCGCCGCAATCACTCCATTATTGTTTGTTCGCGCCTCATGTATATGGTTGTTGTTCTTCGCGAACATCCCTTTCGTGGTGAATCACACATTCAACGCAACGCCAAAGGAGAGGTTGTAACAATACGGACAGGGACGCCAGAGGATGGAGGGATGGCGGGGGAAATGCCCTCTGCCCTTTCCAAAGAGAGAAATGGGGGCGGAGGTGCCTTCATAACAGTATCATTGGTAATTTCATGGTTTATCAAGATCGACTTGAAACAAATTTATTACAGCTATTCGGGCACCCAGAAAATTCAGAATGATTTTCCATAACTTCTGTTATTATTTTTGAGGTCAATATCGTTGATGACCAGATTGGTAACGATTTTCAATTGGTAACGATTTTTTGTTTTTTGTAAGTTTCCATTGCCCTCAACTCGTTTACTTCTCTCCATGCCCTACCGCTGCTCCGGCGTCCCTGAATATGCATGTTGTGTCAACAAACTTCGCCAAAACGTTGGTTTGCAAACGTGGATATGACGTCATATTGTGACGTCACAAACATCGTATATCCAGTAAAAAGACCACCATATGCCACTACTTAATACTAGAATATAGAAGGGGGGGCATCCAATCAAGCAGTCGCCCCTGGCATCACCAGATCTTTGCACGCAACTGAACCCAGCGCTCAATTCTTGCTGAGGGATTAGACTTGCGACCATAAATACATTCAAGTGGCTTGTCATCACTTTCCAGCTCGAATTGCATTCCAAACAAGAAGAGCTTGGATCTCTGTACGACTGCCCAAACAACAGCAAGTGGTTCTTTCTGGGTTTGACAGTACCTGCGTTTAACATCAGACAACCTTCGGGATGCATATGCAATTACACGCCAAATACCATTTTAACGTTGGCTCAAGACCGCACCGAGACCAGTTGGGGCGCATCCGTAACAACCTAAGTCTGATAATCATTCCTGAAGTAAGCAAGCACATTGTTGCTTCTCCCCAAACAAAGTCAGCATTTTTTCAGATCTTGAACGGGCCTAGAAATTGATGCCAAATCAGCCATAGATTACGCGGAATACTTCACAAGACCCATGAATGTCCCAGCTTCACTAGGCGTCTTCGGCGTTTGGGTATCTTGAATACCTGCTATTTTCTCTTCACTAGACCAAGTCTCACGCTTGCTTAGGAAATGCCCGAAAAATGTGAGCTTAAGTAATCTGAATTTGAATTTCAGTCAACTCACTTTCTCGTTTTTTAGAGTCTAACCAAAAGAGCAGCCCAATTTATGGGGTGCTAGGCTAACGTTTTGCCGTTAATTATCACGATATCCACGATATTTGCACAACCTCAACAGTTCTTCAAAACGTCAAGAATGATCTTGTTTTACCACTCTGGTGCTGAGCGCAAATCAAACATCAAGCGTTTGTACCTGGTCAGCACTCTGTAAGTGACTAAACTCGTGTCACAGCTGACTTCATTTAGCATGAATTGATGGAAACCACTTTTTAAGTTAAGCTTACTACACGTATTGCCGTTTATGTCATGTAGCAAGTCTTCAATTGTGGGCATTGGGTGGCGCACTCGGACAATAGCTTCGTAATAACTCCAACCTGCTTTAGCGCAACAACCAAGGGCGTATCCCACCTAGTCAGACCGTTCGCAACCGGTTCGATAATGTTGCACGCCAATAGCTCGTCGAGTTTTTCGTCGACGTTATCCCTGAGCCGAAATTGCGTTCGTCTAACTGGCTGGGCGACCGATTCAATGGTATTATCAATATGTAAATGAACCCCATAGCCTTTGAGCAACCCCACACCAGTAAACAAATCCTTGTACCGGGAAACAATCGAAGCTCTGGATTCAGGACAGTGATCAACTAATTCAACTGAGATCCTACTCTCAACAGGTCACTGTTTTACCAGCAGCATAATTGTGTCCCGTTGAATTTCCTCAATCTCTGCTACATTTTTCAATCGTATCCAGTGAAACAAAATCAGATGTAACAATTCCATAAATCGATAGCGGTTTATCGCTGCCATACGCAAATAAGCGAATCGACTCTTTCATGAAAGTGGCCCTAAGCTGGGAATGTTTTGCAAGTTTTCCCAAGTCGCCTTGCAAATCAGATTGCACGAAACTTCAAAGTCAATCATTACGTTTGAAATCGTCATCCCTCCTATACAAAGTCGTTTGCCATGTTCCGTAGCGCGCCCTTTCGCTGTGAGCTCGCAACAGAATTTACAGAAGTTGGCGATTCGTGCTTACCGTCTGTGGCTTATCTCCCATTTGCAGAACCTGTGACCGCAATCTCTCAACGTTTGGATTTAGCAAGCTCGTTTTTTAGAGTCACATCCTCAGTTTCACGAAGTTTGTATTTCAATTCAAGATTGTACAAATAAAGGACAAGCTGGTCAAGAACAAACTGATCCACTCGGCCAGCATCCTCAAAGTCGCAAACGCCTGGCTTTTCACGCAGTCGCAACTGAAAACGGGCAACAGATTCATATTACTGCAGACGCAAAGAAGAAAATGAACTTCTTTCATACAACAGATTAGGTTTTCACTCATTTTGCATCAAACAAAGCACTTGTTTTTTTGAAAGTTTTCTCGTTAGCGTTGGAACCAGCTATGACATCAGATACTGTCTGCACATGTCTTCCTGCCCAGCAACAGAGCAACTTTTCCACCATCGTCCGTAATTTTATTAGCTGTGGCATGGGGTTTGAAATTTTGTAACCTTAATTCCCAATTCCGCGATATCTTCCCGGTGTAAAATTTATCACATGTGTAAACCAATTTTGTTCGGTGTTTAATTTTAGCATCAAAGAAAATTCATTCTTTAGACAAAGCTTTTTTTGTTTATCGCGGGTTCTAATAAGCTTATGCCAAGGACAGTTTTTGCCGTAACTACAGACGGTGTAACCGCCCTTAAAGTCATCACTATCACATTCCAATACGAAAATATTTTATTACTTTTTGAGATCATATTGTTATTCATTTATAAAGTAATACTGCCACGAAAACTTACTTGTCAAAATGCAAATAATATTCGTACTGACTGTCCATAACCATAAAGCATATTTTTTAGAACTGTTTTTCAAGTTCCAGTCAAGTTTTAGAAGCTTCAAAGTGCTTACTGAGAGTCAGAAAACTGCTCTAAGGTCGTGTCAAATTTCACGGTAATTTATACAAAGTTTTCGTGTTTCTTTCATTCATCTTCTAGGAGCTGGGCATCATGTGAGCATCACATGTGCCTTTTTCTAAGTTTGTTTTTTATGAGTTGTTCACTGGTTCCATCAGGGTAGAGCTCACCAAGTAGCCTTATTTGGGTATGTGACCTTTGCTTCCGAGACATACACTGCAGGCTTGCTTGGCGTGTATGTGCTTGAGTGTCCATATTTGGTTCTTTTCCGTAGTCATCATCTTAAGTGTTATTCTCTGGGAGGTGTATCATTCGTTCTATCATACCCATATCCAGTATCCTGCATATGAAGACGTCAGCTATCTTGAGCCGTCGCTGCTTTGCTCCTAGAGTCTTGGTTTGCTTTTGCACTTGCGAGCTTACGCAAGCGTTAACGTCATTCTTCGTTCGCGTGACGCGTTTCCAGTCATATGCTTCATCCATATGTCTTCTTGTTGCGTAACCTGATTCGGTTTAAGGCTTTTCTTGCTTTTCTGCAAAATATGTACTTTTAGGTTTTTGTACTTTGATACTCAGATACTCAGCTTCTTTATAGAGTTTGGGCTTCTTCCCAAGATTCTATTGTTGCATAAATGTTCTCTTTTGAAGCTTTTGTACCTTCTGAATAGGAAAATGATCTTTGAAGGCTTTTGTTTTTCAGCGTATGTTGAGGTTGCGAAGCTATTTGCGAAGTTACCTCAACACATGTGCTCGGCAGTGAAATGAAAATCTGTACCATGATGAACTGCACTCACGTCAAGCAACTTGGCAACAGCACAGGCCTCCCAGTAATAGTCCACTAGTATGCAAATCAGTTTCCAGCAGCTTTGCTCACATCGTCACCAAATGTAATGTCTCCACGTTTCCAGTGACTAGCAGATGACCGAACACCCATTCATCATGGGCCCCAGAGTTTTTTTTCCAGGAGGCCTTGATCCGGTGGTTAAAAAGTCGCCCTGTTCCTAGATCCAACCATGCCTTTCTTCATGCGATTGCTATGCATGTGCTTGCTCAACCAACATTGCAAATCCAGCCCAGAAGCATAAAATCAGGCGTTTTTGCGTTTCGTCAAACTGCAAACAAATAAATTTGTGGAATAGAATTTGTGTATAGCTGATACCAGAAATGTTCACTTGCAGTTTCTTTCAAGATTCGTTCGGCAGGGAACATCAGTCAAACACAAATTATGTAAATAACAAAACGTGTTTAGTCATTTTCCTGCACTATTTATAATGGTACCTTGCTCTAAGTGAGTTGAATACATTGGCGAGTTACATCTGCATGCTCATGTTCAAGGATTATCAAACACAAGTTGGTGAATTTTTTCGTACTGAAACAACTTTTCGCATCGATTGCTGTCAAATAAGAAATTACGAATTATCTGGACATTTTACTTGGATTTTAAGCAGTTTCAAATATGAAAAATCGTCTATGCATGTCCACATCGTTTTTGCATATTATACTGAGCATTTATTAAAATACAAAATTAACCCATTATTAGGGCTTGTCTATTGACAATTATTTTTTCGTGTTTCAAAATATCTAGTTTTTTAAATTCACTATTTTGCTATAGCACAAACCAAGTCAAACCGATTGATGACACTGCTAGGTTCTCTACGATCAAATTGCTAATTTTAAGGGGAGAGAAAAACACCGCTAACAATAGTATGCACTTGTCAAACATAGGCATACGATCATACTGCTAATTTTAAGGAAAAAAAGCACTGCCAACAATAGTATACACTTGTCAGACGATGCTCTCATTTTATTTTGTGATCACAGCAAACTGCAGCATACGGCAAAATAACATTGGCAAAATAGAGAAACGTGGAATGAATTATATTTGGAAGTGGGAGAAGCTGATATTACAGCTCTTATTTACATGTTGATGTTCCACATTTCTTTTATTTTCACAGGTAGTGCAACACTATCTATTTCGTGTGACACCTCATCAGTCATTATTCCTTTTTTGCGTTGCAGGTAACTAGAGCAATACCGAGATACAATCCTCAAACACCGGGACAGACATCGGTGACGTTACTCATATGACGTTCAGCAATGGCCCAGGCGCCAATGAAGTCTGTCCTGATGAAGCATAACTAAATATATCGTGCCAAGCAGTCAACGGATCTTTGTACTAAATAAACATAAATGGAAACACGTGTTATGGTAAAAACTGCTCATTTGTAGACAGCGTATATGAATAACATGAGAAAGAGGTTTACGCAAGGCAGCATCAAACAGATTTCGAAGTAGGAACTTGCATACCAAAAACTGGAGATGTAAGACACTTGATTTCTTCATAAACCGTGCACCTTATCACATTTTCGCAGGAAACCACACGCTTTTGTGATTGCTGAGAAGTTTTTAACCGCTGAAGCGTTGATGTTTTCTTCAAAAACATTTCTGATGTCAGGAAAAGGTATCACCGTTCACCTGAAAATATAACCTGACTGAGACCATGTGCTTACGACCCAAAAACACCTAAAGTTGTTGCCTTGGATGGCGTGACTTCTTCTGAACGTGGGCGAAGGTGGCGGAGCCACGGCCATGGGCGTCCGCAGGAATTTTTCCAGAGGGGGGCAAAGTCGACATTTTGCGTTTGCCTATCTTTTTCAGGCTGTTGGCAATGCAATGCAAATGGACGTATACAAAAAATGCCCAAGGTTACGGCAACAGTTGCATACACTGCTTTCCTTATAAGAAACTTTACACTGAGCAAATGTTTGTTTTAGTGAACATGGATATTTTAAGACTGAGTTAGCATGGTTCTAAATGAATTATAAACTTTGTGAATTTTTAGAATAAGTGTAAAAAACGTAAGAAAATACGAACAAACTACACACTTAATTCAAATAGCTTATCCTTTTCTTCCTCTTTACTGCGATGCATGTTAAAAGTCTAGCGTTGTGCGTGTGGGTGTGAAGACGTTACACAACACAATACTACACTCTTGTTTTTGTGCTTCTCCAATGTTTTGGAATGTTGCAAGTGCGCGAGAATGAGATTTCACTGCGCAGATGGTTTGCGCACATTTGGAAGGAGCATACTAGATTGCACTAACATCATATAGGGATAAGTGATCACTGTAACTTGTTGCTTAAGGGTACCGTCTAGTGGTGATCATTTATTTGCATGTGGCGCCATCTCCAGGCCGCCACACTTGCCTTAAGCCAATGTACTGAAAGCGTTCGAATCCTAACTGCAATGGTAACAGACGTGATAAAGTGGCACTGAAGACCACCTGCATCAAAAATGTCAAACTCAAGATTGTCCAAATAAGGACAGGTTGTCGGTACATAGGGCATTTTAACTACAGCCAAAACTTCAACTGGGCCGCACAAAGCCTTCGACTGGGCCACATGCGGCCCACGGGCTGCGGTTTAAACATAGCTGGTCTGCATGGTTGTGAAATTGCATGCGCACTAAAACAAACATTTGCTCTATGTGGAATTTTCTTACAGGGAACACTGCTGGTGACTAACTTCACGAACTTGTGTAAACGCATTTGATTAATGAAATCTCTCTATCAATTTGAGATATTGCTATTTATCTAGAAGAGCCACACAAAAGATGGCGGCGACGCGCAATTCTCCCACCATTGGTATAAACGTACATGACTTATCGCTATCAGTAGTCTCTGTCTCGCTGCATTACCTGCCAAGATGTATGCGTTCAATAGTTACATGCGGCAAAACGCCTACACCACCGTGACTTCAGGGTTGCCAGACACCTTTTGAGAAAAAAAGCCAAACCGGGTAAAATAAAGCCAAATTGTTAAAAACCATGAAATTGCTGCCCTTTACCTGTGCTACCATGATTTCTCCAAGGTGGTCATAACAACTTTGATGGCAGTTTGTCCTGTTGGTGGAACTCTCTTATGTTTTTCTTTTTTTTTCATGATTCATCAAGTTACTGTGCCTTGGTATAATTGTAGTGTAGCATGGTATAACTTGCAATATGCATTTTCTGAACAATCACTGGCCTACTTCAACCAAAGAAATGCCTTTTCCCAGTTACTATTGTATTTCCGCCCTTTGTCATGACTGTTCTTCCGCTTTGAGGATGACGTAACAATCAGTTGAATTAGTTCATGTCTTATGATGTATGAGGGCAAGGCAACATGTTTGAACATTAACAACATTGACAACAACTGAATTTAACGAATCCTGTGTTTGGGAGATACGGGTTGCCAGAAAATTTGAGAAAATACACAAGGCACTGTCTAAGAAAGCCTAGTAACACTTTTCAGCAAGATCTTTAAAAAGCCAAGACACCAGTCTGATAGTATGTGCGAACTGCCTCCAAAAAAGCCAAGTATTGAAGAAAAAAAGCCAAACAATTTTTTTGACGCAAACGGCCTCTAGAAAACGCCAAATTTGTGAAATTTGGCGTCAAAAAAGCCAATCTGGCAACCCCGCATGACTTGAAGTGCATCTTCGAAAATTTGTTGCCACGTCATTGTTACGCAATAAAGGCAAATAGTAGAACAATTCGCTCCCGAGTTCGCAACCTGCCTCTGCAGGCAAAGAAGCGGATTTAGTGAAATGCAAGCTCGTAACTCTATGTTACCAAAACAGTGAACCTGAATCTTGTGTAGTGTGAGTGGCATATCGGGAAACAAACTGTCAGTGCAAGAATTAACCGAACAAATCAGAATTAAACTGCTGATCACACGTTTTCCAGAATTTTTTGCGACTTAGTCCCAATTTCCAGTGGGGGGCAAATGCCTTTTTCCCCCCTGCGGTCGCCCATGGCCACGGCCTCACTAAATATTTCCTGGTCACCCCCCAAATTTTTCGCGTGATGTCACGGCATTTCATTCAAATTATCTGAAGATATGCTAGGGCCCCTGGCGACAAAAGGCGTTGCAGTAATTTTGATAAACTAGAGGCGATAGAGCTTAGTCTGAAAACCTACCACAAGGGCAAACGATATGTTTTGGTTTGATCATGGTGAAGGCTTTTACTAAATGGGATGTTAGCCGAAACTGTTACACAACTTGGCAGGGGCAGGGCCGGATTAAGGGGGAGGCAACAGGGGCAATTGCCCCGGGCCCCCCGCTGAAAGGGGGCACCCCGTGATGAAATTTATTTGTTTCAAAGAAACTACTCGTTTGAAAAATTTTCATGATTCAGAAGCGATACAAGAACACAACTCTATTATATTCTTTTGTTTTATGAAGTATGAAGGGCACACAACAACAACTGATTTTTCTACATCAGGGGT
>Ga0210059_1006734_pt1 | contig 18380 bp, 11 predicted proteins | sample Ectturendosymbi2_FD_188042 | JGI IMG/M metagenome (GOLD analysis project Ga0210059, IMG submission 188042) | Ecteinascidia turbinata endosymbiont from Florida, USA - Sample 2 (SPAdes) (version 2) | ecosystem: Host-associated > Tunicates > Ascidians > Unclassified | place: Key West, Florida... | reverse complement strand
TAGTGACGTAGTGGCGCGAAGCATACGTAGTCACATGACTCAGCTGGATACGCGCCAATGGTGATGGCACGTGACGTCACGATAGAAGCATGACGGCCTGCTACACGTTAAAAATGCATAGAGGCATCGACGGGATGTTTGCATAATGCAAAAAAAGCCGTTTGCGTTTTTTCCTTTTTTACAGCGCTTTTCTCCTGAATAAGCAATAAGAACCCGCGCGGACGCGCGTCTCGCAGATGGCCAACTTTCTTCGTTTGGTCCCATTAACATTTCAAAACTGAATGAGCTTATCACCGATCAGAACTGTCGCCAGAAGCCCTTAAAAGCCCCACCCCTGTGGCAACGGGACTGTGACCAATGAGCTTCTGTGCAAGCATATTGAACTGACCTAATAAAACAATCTTACAGTTGACATGTAGTAAGTAAAATATTATCCGAAAATCAAAGACTTCCTGAAATTTGGTTCTAACCAACTTTAAAAAGTTAGCTAGGCTCCGTTTTTTTGGAGGCGTTCAGCGCACCCAAGTTTATGACATGCGTGGACGAGCCAATTTTTTGTTTTTTACTGCATAAGGTGTTGTGATGGCACTTTGATCGTATAACGATTGTGGTCCTGTTGCGGTCCAATTGTGTCTTGTGCAGGGCCGCAACTAACTGATATTTTCGTGGGGGGGGGGCAAAACGTTGTAACTTGTTGCTGCACCTAACAAGTACACAAGTTTGTGAAAATTTCGGGGGGGATTTGCCCGATTGCCTCCCTCTGGTTGCGGACCTGGTCTTGTATTATTTGACTCGTTTTTTTTGGTTCCCTGCCGCTCCTCCGCACACCGTACGCCTGGTAAGAAATAGTTTGCGGCAAGAACCGACTAAGAGTCGAAGTCCAGACCTATCAGCATCGAAACGATGTGGCACTTACCACCAAGCCAAGGGCTGGTCCACGAGTCGACTGACCTTACGTGTTAACAGTACACCGTTTCTTTGACTGATTGCTCATGCAAGCAATCAATTTGCGAAGCACAAATGCTGATTGGTAGACATGCACGTAAATTAACAAACACTACACCCCCTCTACCAACAAAGCATAAACTCACAATTGTTTTACACTTTCACGAAGTACTGAGTCGTAATGCAAGAAAGCAATCCGAAAAAGAAATGAAAAACAGACAATTTCAAAGGCATAACCTACTCACTAGTCGACCATTTTGAGTGCTATAATAATTGCTTTGACTTGCGTCAGTAGCAGGATCTGGTAAAGGAGTTAATGATGGCTATTACAACGTGCAACACTACTAGGCTTTAGAACATTCTAAGAACGAGAACGCTCGGAGTGGGATTCTACGATGATCGACACGAGCTTGTCGAGGACATTGTGTCCTGACAGAAACAAAGAAAGGTAATCTGCCAAATTCCCCTATTGAAGCAAGAACCCATTACCCATTCTGAGCTACAATCGTGCCTTTCAAAAGGTTTTATGAATGTCTTTAACTCACAACTCATCTCCGTAGTCTACTGGTTGAAAGACCGGATCAAGTTATGAGTAAAATCGTTAACTTAGCCATGTTAGGTTTCTTCAAAGTCGATACTGAGAGTAACTAGAAATTTGCATTTATTTGAGCACTGCAAGTCAGTGAGTCCCAAGTGTACTGCGGATGCAGCATAGATTGCATCAAAGAAGCGTTTCGCACTCATACAATGAAACATTTTCAATGAAAATAATTTTTGTTAAAGTTTTGTCAAGTTAGTAAAACCTATGGAACTTATACTGCAGTGAATAAAGAAATAATATTTTCACTCGTCTAAATTTCGGCATTGTCAACAAAAACGAAAAGAAAAAACTCTTTTAAATTGTACTTCACTAGAACTGACGTGACACACAGAATATTGTTTGTATGTAATCATGCATTTCATTGCATAACAAGCAAGTGTTTTTCTTGTATGTCGAGACCAAAATATTTCAAAAATTTCTTTGTTTGTTGTCCGTGGTAATGATAAGGTTGGTCAATGTTAGCGAAGTGAGCTTCTCCAGAAGGGCTGTTGGCCATTCTTATTTCATAGACAAGTCGACCAATCTGGGGAAAACAAATTGCGTTAGTAAATAGATTCGAGGTGAATTATGCACTGATGTTTGTGAAATTAAATCATCTTCAAAAACAAAACTGTGAAAAATGCCATTTAATAAAATTGTTCGCTTTGTTTCAATAACGTTGTGGCATGGCTGCAACTGCAGATGCTTGAAATTTGAAACACACCTTTTTTAATTATCGGATTTTTAGCCAAGAGACAGTGGAAAGTTTTGTCATAAATTGAAAAACATCTGCTTTCAAGTTTTATTACAAGACAACTGAAACTAGAAAGTGAATAAAATGCCAGGCTGTAATTAAAGCCAGTTAATATATCTTTTGTTCCACTAATTTATTTGCAAATTCATCAAAAGCATAGTATCTTTTTTAATTTCAACGTTACGTGAATTGAGACGTATACAACTTTTTCGAAGAAAGCACGTGGTCAAACACACTGAATATGTGCATAGGCTCATTGAAATATCATGTCAAAAAATAAAATTGCTGTTGCACCCAAGGCATTTTTATCCCAACACACATCATTGTGTTTAATCAAGCACGTTCTCTATCTCTTTCTGTTGCATGCGTACGTCGCTTTGGTTTCAACATCTGCATTAAACACAATCTGCCCGGCAAAATAAACGCTTATCATAGTCACAAATGTAACGATGTGTTTAATCATTAGACATGCTTTTTCGAACCGATGTACGATTTTACATTCTACAGTACAATGATTTTAAGACTTTTGAAGAACCTTTGGACAATTCACATAGTTAAAACATTTTTCGTACTTCCTAGTCAAAGCAATTATAAAAACCTTTATACAGAACTTGATGTACATACATATCTTTTGTGTACAGGTAATCTGTTGGTTTGTTTATTTTATGCTACAGATGTCACAAACGATTGAAATGCGCATTATCAAAAACGATTTACATTTGAACTTAGTGTTCCCACCACAAAATCGCATTCTGTCAGAAAAACTACATCTTGTATGATTGCTTGTGCTCCTTCAATCGTATAACGGTTCTTCTTTTGGGCAAATAAGATATGTTTGTGCGATGTTAGAAAATGGTAATCCGGATACCTGTCAGTAGATGATGTAGACATTACGAAAACAAGAAAATTGCCGAAACATATACAAAAAAACGTTTTTCTCAAGCTAACCTTCCTTTGAGTGACTTTATTTCACACTTGATTACTACAGTACATGTTACTTGTGTCATGAGAAGGCGCAGAAATCACAGGTTTGCAGAAAAGTCTTTATAGCAGAGTAATAACATAGCTCAAAAATGTTAAATGCATTTCGTGGTGATTGGGATTAAAGAGCGTTTTCGGGATAATTGTGGAGCACTGATTTCAAAACTGTTTTCAGATTTTTCCCATGTGGTCAAGTTTTTGAGCTATTTGATATTTCAGATTTATGCAATTGTAGCTTATTAAGCATATTGTTACATATACGGGAAACATATTTCGTGATTTGTGAAACTTGCTGGTATTTTATTTAGACAATAATGACTTCTTGTAATAACCATGATTGGTAACCCAGCTCATAAAGAACAATACCCAGCGTAGAAAACATACAAAGAGGTTAAACAAACACAAAATTTCTGTTAGTGTATACTGTATACTTACGACTGTGACTTATAAAACACAGATGATAAAATACACAAATATTATGGCCTTGCAATGCAAAGATTGTGATGAAAGAAAAGCGTTAAAATGCCAAGAATCGCCCAAACATGATGGCATACTCTTTTTTCATGACAGAAAATAATGCATGGTTGCTCATGCTGAAATTGCCTTTTCTGTGTTTTTCGGGAGTAGTTACTGCCAGCAACCTCAGCACTAGCAATAGTTTGCCATCATGTTGGTATTCTAGCGTCCCTGGTATCTTTACTCCGTTGTTTTTATATCTTGGTAGAAGGACTTTACTTGTTCTTCCATCAGGCTTCTATGTTTTCGAAAAACAGTTTATATGATTATGAAGAAAATGAATCTTCACACTTATGTTGAACCCTAATTGTTCGTAAGAATTTAACAGCTGTTTCAAAAGTTTGTGATAGTTGAGATCTGAGGAAGCTTTCCACAACTGCTGTGAAGGACCGCCAAAGCATTTTTTCCCGGGTTGTCATGGGAAGTGGAAAATATTTGTCCTGCATTAAACCTCGTACATGAAGACCATCAACAATTCTTGCCCTCAACTTTTCAGTGCTCAGTGCAGGGAACGTTTCGCAAAAATACGCGAAGCAGTCACTTTCCCTATTTAAAAACTACTTCATCAATCCTAGTTTGATACGGAAGGAAGGAAGTAGCAACCAGTTTGGATAAACCAAATGAGAGTGTATAATATTTGTTTCACAAAATCTCAAATCCTTTTCTCTTTGGCCAACATTCCTTGGTCCAATGGTCTTGGCGTTCCTTGCTGTCTCACAGACAGAAGCAACACGGGAACTTTGTATATCCACTTTGTTGCCCAACCAGTATGCACAAATTCTTCTAATTCACCGCAAATCATAAGCCATGTTCATGAACTATGGTTCCAGGCAGTGATAGTGTAACTAGAGTCAATGACTCGAGTCGACTCGAGTCACGATTTTTCGTGACTCGGACTCGACTCGAGTAACGTTGAGAAAAATGGTGACTCGACTCGACCGAGTCACGTTTTTCACAGAATGACTTGACTCGACTCAAGTCGCAGTCAATGACTCGAGACTCGAGTCAGAGTCGTTTTTGCAAAATCTCTTAGCTCCTGATAGACAAACCCACTTCGTGTGCACTTAAAGAAAAAGACATTTTTTGCTTCAGTGACAACCAAGAATGGGGCAAATTTTCTGTTTTGCCTGTCTAATCGTCCTCAGCTACAATTTATGGATCAAGCGCACCAACTTGCACAAAGGTAGTCTTGAGACTTTCTTTTGCTGAGGGGTCAGCCGGGCACACTATATTGACACTTTATCGTGATTTGATGCTTTATTTGAATATTGTGATCCGGGCAGTGGGTCTCATACTGTGACTGGAGCCTTTTACAGATGCGAGTGAAGTGATTCAACTTTTTCAAATTCAAATAAAATCCCAAAACTATACTGGAAAATATAATGCAAATACAGAAACCGAATCTTGTTCAAATACAAATTTCTGCCACTATTAGCTTAGCCTAGGCCCATGTGGCGACGTGATTACGCCACATATAACGTTGAATTCGTAGCAGCAATAGAAGAGTGAACCTGGTCAAATGTGTAATTGCAATTGCTATTATGCTGAGGAACATCGGTTCGACTGTTTCTTTGGTTGGCTCAGGGCGACGCAGCATTGTGCCTGCGACAAATGGCTCCCAACCTGTTGGTGGCTGCAATCCACTGTGAACCTGCGGTCCTGCAATAACCTGTATTCCCAAAACTGAACCGAAAGTTGCGATAAAGATTAAAGAAAATAATCAATTCCAATCCAAATCTGTTCAATCAAAAGTGATAACATCCAAATCCATCAATATTATGAAATGTCGCAAGTACATGTACAGCAGACACATTCTGGTCTGTGCATATGAAATGTTGCTTTCACCAAAAGAAAACAAAGTCCAGGCGTCCAACAACGGGAACGAGACCTGCCGAACGGCAACACAAAGGCCGTGGACAGTCAAGCACGAAAAACGTGACAAGGAAAAGACCACGTTTACACAGCGTTGCCAAACAACACAAAGTTTCAAACCGATGAGGCTGGAATCCAAAGATAAACTGTATACAGACTGGATATGAAATTTGCTTTAGAAAGGCAAAGAACGAAGAACGAAGGAAAGAAACAAGCAGAACTGAAGAAGGCCTAAAAAGATGATGTCATGGAAAAGTACAGAAAACTCTCCACTAATGATGTAATTAAGAATCATGACTAAAAAACCCATAAAAACGCCTTATAAGGCAATGCCTAGCAGCTAATCAAATAATGATTAATTAGGGAATCTTTATAGAGCTTTATAAGGCAATGTTCAACTAGCAATCGATAAATGATTAATTAGGAAAATTTCTCCAAATCCGGGTATACAAGCTGTGATTTCAGCTACCCAGAACAGTTTGTTTTCCGACCATGGACTGAGGACTCCTTCTTTTGGTCTACGCTGCCCCTGAGCAATTTAGCCATTTGAAGTAAAATGAGAGCTTTGCCTTGTGGACATCCTAGCTCGACGGGTGGTCGTGAGTGCTGCGTTTCCAAACGTACACAACATGCGTTGTACGGGTCAGTCTCGCGGCTTAAGTTCTCAGACTAAAAACAGTTGTCAATGACCTGTTCTCCGGTCAAACTAGTGGCATTGTCCGAGTGAATTTCTGACACTCAACCCCGCAAATTTGGCTTGCCCAAATTGGCCGCCCACCACTGGAACTAAAGGCCGACGCCTTGTTCAGTTCTAGTTGGAATCCAGCCACGCCATTTGCCCCAGGATCGATATGTCTTACTCGACCCTTAGGCATCACCTTGCTACCCTTGTCTGAAGACTTGGTGTTGGCAGAGCTACTCTCTGTCACCTTGACCGATGGCTTGGTGTTGGTTTAGATAACCCCTGTTCCCCCGTCTGACGGCTTGGTCTTGGCAGAACTACTTTCTGTCACCATGTCCGTTGACTTGGCGTTGGTTTAGGTACCCCCTGTCACCTTATTTGATGACTTGTTGTTAGCAGAAATACCCATTGTCACAATGCTCCGTTAAAAATGAGATTAATAGGAATATTCTCTGTTACTTTGTTTCACGATTTAAGAAATGAAAACAAAGGTAGAGATTTGACCATGTTTGGGAATCAAGTTTGACAGATCATAGATCAAAACCACTTAGGCACAATCTCGGCAAATGACAGAACAAATCCATTCACAAATTCGTGTTACGTATTTGCGGAAACCTAAATTAGGAACCTTCCTTAAAAGAGCTTACAAAATCTTGTCACGATCCAACCTTACATAAAACATGCGTTCTGAACTGAGTATTTCCTTTCAGTTACAGAATGTCTAAATAGAAAGTACTGTTATTACAAATTAGCTACATGAGGTCTGGTAAATACCACAAAAATATTTTGTTTATATCGTTGGGTGCGAGAGCGTTTTCAAGATGAATATTACGCAGAGTTTCTTGATAAGTTTCAATATTGTGTGCATATTTTCAGTGAAATAAATGGCGAAACCAACAAAAGCTATACTTCTGTTATGATCCAATTATTTAAATGAGACATCGGAAACTTTAGGAAGACCAAGCGAACTTGGCTTTCGTGAATGTCGTCCTTGTTACGTCTAAGACGAACTCACGTGTAATATACGGACGTAGCTAAATGCGGCTCTCGAAGTTCTAAATGGACCAGAGAAACCGTTATATTTTTGGCGCTCCAACGTGATTATTGGAAATTTTAACAATTTCTGATAACGTTTTCAAAGGCTTCTGATGCTTCATCTCAAATATGCAATGCACCACATTAAAATTCAACATACTTTGTACCATTACAAGCCCTTTAAAAATCACTTCACTTTTTAGCCTATTTAAGCTTCTAACGCGGTTCCTAGCAAAAACATTAAAAACCGCACTTGACTTGCCTTTTATTAATTTCAAAGAAATTAATTTCTTCAGATGTTGTCTATTTAATTTTACTGACTTATATCGTTTTTGCTTTGCAGATTTTCTAACTCTCAAATCACCATCTCAGCGCAAGGAAACCGTCTTGCGATCAGCAAGTAGCTAAGTCACCCTAATTCAAATTACCTTTTTAACCTAACAAGAGTCTTACAGCGATGTTTGCGCTAGTGTGTGACAAGCCAAACCCAAAACAGTCCATTTCCTTCAAAAACCAGCAGCAAAGCAGGCTTCGTGCGCGAGATGCTAAGCTTCCTTTGCAGCTGATTTGCTGCTGTTCAGCCTAACGTTCAGCAACAAGCAGCAAACATGCTCATCTCGATGTCAAACTCTTGAATCACCTTTTCGGCGCAAATCGACCATCCAACCACCTGCAAGTGGATACGTAATTTTCACGTTTTCAGACAAATGTTTCTCTAGAGCACAATCAAAATTTTTACGGCAATAATTAAACAGAAATAGCTTTCTTCTCATTTACCATGTTTTTTCAATAGTTTTCAATATACCGAATAGTTTTCATGTTTGAAATTTTGTCATCTTTAACCTCCAACGGCAATACACAATTTCTCAACACGTGGAATTAGGGCAATGGTCTGTACTGCGAAGACTGCAGAGTATATACTTTTCTGCTCATATAAAAAATCTACGTATGTTAAATTTTACGCTGTCAAAATTGGCCGCTAAGGAACACTAGCCACTCTGATCATCTTTTCTCACCCGTGGCACTCATATCAATAGTATCAATTAAATTTTAAATATTACCGACCTCTGACACCATTTTTTTGCAACAAAAACACTGCACGTGCATATTTAAACCACCATTAAACAAGGGTCATTTAAACTAGGCAATCACCGCACGATCTTTTTTGATCTCCTCACTGTCTGGCACAGGGCTGTACTGACCTGCCGTGTTCAAAAAATGCGCAATAACCGCCGCAGCGGTCGTGCACAGATGAACTGCAAAATTAACTGAAATATTTTTCATGCCCTTTTGAATCTGTCTGAAAATTAAGTAACACTTTTTTCGACCCACTAGGTCGCCTTCAGCCGGACCCGGAGTGTGGACGTGGGCGTACGGGCCTTTACGAGCCGCAGCTCGTGCCAGGAGTGTCGGGACCCAGTGCGCTGATGTCAGGCGGGAGTCGCGACCAGTCTAACGACGATAACAAGGCTACACGCCACTGGTACGAAAACTTTCGTTTAGTAAATGGGGCACACTCTTCTTCCAAGAAAAGCTACGCGCTCATACGCTTTCACGTGGTCTACGACATTTCAAGAAACAATTCTTAACATAAGGGAACCTTTTTAAATAAATATTACCTCTTGCGGACTTTTTAATTAATTTTAAAAAAATTGTGCCACCCACGCCTCAGCCCCAACTGCAGTGACAGTCCAGCTTTGCAGAAGACACATGCCAATGCCTTGACGGGTCTTCCAAATTGAAGTGAATTTTTGCACGGATTTCGTCTGCTATCCAGGCTGCCGCAGTCTTTTGTGAATATATTTTAATGAATTTTATTTCACAGGGCCCTTCGTTTAAACTAGGGACCTGCATACTTTGCATCGCAGCAGCTTTCTAAATCTACTTTGTGTCATTGCTCCAATGATTTTCAATGAAATACGAGCAATGTTTTTCTTTAATGGGTTTGATTTCAATAACAAAATTTTTTTTCAGCAAAAACTACTCACTGCCGATGTTCGCGTTTCTTTCAACAGTTTGGACACCACTGCTGTAACTCACAGCAACAACTACGGTTCACATTTAATTTGTTTCACATTATTGGGACGTTTCTGCATTTTTTCAACCCGTCCATTTCCTAGATGAGTGCATTACTCTCAACCTCAATTTCCACACAAGTTAGTACATTTATACAGTTCGAAGATTCAAACCACCAATATGAGGTCACCATCAAGAGTTTCAGTCACAGTTTATGTTCATGCATACACGAGGCAGCAAATAGACACTACATAAGCACTCAGATAACTGACGCTGATCACCAACAAACTTTTTAGCCATTGTCGAGACGCAGTTACACCCAGTCTTTATGTTCACATTCATTGACAGGACGCAGAAATGCAGTTTTATTTACAAGGCGAATCACTTGAATAGCAGCTTTGACCCATGAGAATTGTTGCTCTCTGAAACCAGTTTTCCACGGTTCCGATTTAGAATAGGATGGTCGTGCATGCGTTTTGACACAGACATGCATCATTACATATTTTATGGATATATACTCATTTTTGGATATCTTCGGAAGGAACAATTACTTCTCTTCTGCACCGCGTCAACAGATAAGTAACTAAATTTTTATTGAATTATATTTCCATTCTCTCCACATGATTTTTGTGCCGCGATAAATTGTCAATGTACAAAACAACATATCTTCGCTATCATTTCCGCTATCATTCTCAAACTCTATAGAATTAAACAATACTCTTCCACCATTATTCGATTAATCACAGGTTCAAGGTTTTTTAGTCCTAAGACGAGACATAATAAATCTTTTTGGCCAAGATATGGCAGCTTCGGACAACGCAAAGATCACCGCATTCTGCGTAGCCCGCAGTGCTTGACATCACTTGTTTACACAATTGACAAACTTTTTTCAGCGTCAATAGCCTACACGAAAAACATCCCGCGATTCGTAATACTTGCGTTTCCTGAAGTTTTGTTTTGACTGCGCGCGCAGCGAACGCGCTCGGAACGCGCTCGGAACGGGTCTTCGGAAAGCGTGCTTGCGTCTTTCACCAATCACTGTCTCACGAACGAACAGTGGTACACAGTGTTTTCATCACTTCATTGTGAACCTTTTTATATTAATCACACATAACTTTTCTGCTTAAACGCATCTTTAAAAGTAACTACATCAACCTACACATAGTTTAAAACATAGTCATTTCTTCTAACTTTCATTTTGTGACACGTTTCAAATCACACGCTGAATAGCTCTAAAAATTTCCTAAGCCATCCTTCACAGGCGAGCGTTTGAATTTTTGAACGACCTTTACAAAACAACACAACCTCCAATTTTTAGTTTGCTTTGCAGACAGACACATACTTGAACATCCAACCTTAAGAAACCTGCCTTATGATTACATTAACAGCCATACTCTTGAAAGCATATTTTACAAAATCTTTCTCAGCATATGTCCACAAGTTAATGATACGATCTTGCTTTACACATTCAGAACACAATTTCCTAGAAACCGCATGAAAATTATCACGTTGACAACAGACAAAAGACATTTTCCCTTTACTATACGATTTTAAATCTCTTATCGCACTAGATACGAGCACGAACTAATTTTTTACTCAGTCATGTACTTAACGGTTTGATAGCGGATCAACAAGTGACGTGGATTTTTTCAGTAGTTTTGATTCCTCGTCCTGGTAAAAACCAACACCTCTGACCTTGTCCTTGCGTTGCGTTCCAGAAGCGGGCACATAACCAAAATATACCATCTTTTGACAACTTTTTCTCAGACTTACAGTCAAGATAAACTGTTTGTGTGAAACGTTGCAACATCAACGTCGCAACCTAACCCAAACATTTTACGCTTACGCGACACCCAGACGACTTCACGTAAAAACTTTTTTTCTCAATAGCGACATCACTAAACGCCACCAAATCGTTTCGATTTTTTCACGACTTATTTCTGCTCAGAAGTTCAGCCGCTCTCGGCGCTGTTGCAACTTCACTTGACATTCTCTTGACAGAGCTATTTTTTGTCAGTTGCTTAAACTTTCGTCCTAACTTAGGCACGTCCTGTAACATGGTTGTCAATGCAACACTTACTGGTCAGTTAATCAGTTCGACAGTTCTTTATCTTTCTTTTGATTTAATTCATTGTAAGGCACATCTCCTAAGCACAGCGTCGCATCCGACAACTATGAAGTTTAAAACCACGTCTATCCCGCTAACCACTCTACCACATGTCAGCCAAATTTCTGGTGTGCCAAATAGACTGCTAGGTAACTACACAAAAGCCAGAGCCTAGCTAAGTACTATAACATCAAATCTACACAATCCTAGAATTCTATATTACAAACATTACTTCCTCAACTTTGCATTCAAACGTTAGGGTAACATTCGATAACGTAAGACGCTCAAACAAACCTCACAATGTATCATTCCTCACGTAGGGGACTACGCTACCTGCGATAAAAATCGTAGCTATGGCATGTTTGCGAAACAATTAAAAAAAAAAAAAAACAGCTCTCTATGCCTAATGGTTCTGCGAACTTCATTTATTAGCCTCCATTACAGCCAATGAACCTTTTCATGCACCACGAAATATTAATGACATTTTGAAACGCTCACTAATAACATCAATCAATATAGCACAATCCAGGCTATTTCTATTTAAAGTCCATACTACATCAGATGCTACCTACCACTACAAACAAATCTCAGGTTTTCATAAGACTTCTTATGCGAACGAATGGCAAACATTGCCTTCATAACATTTTCATTACTTTTCATTTTGGCAGATGTCCGAAATATCTGACGCCGTCACTTCTGCGTTTTTGATAACCAATAAAAACCACAACAATTTTTCTAAACTCGCAAATCCCTAAAATGACAATTTATTTTTAATTCACTGCATGAAACCATTGCACCCCTAACACAGACGACAAACCAACTCTCCTTTCGACGTCTCTTAAGTCACACTTCATCAAAACACTATGAAACACGAACAAAACACACTATATCTTTTTCATCAGACACACGCCTAGAATTTACTTGTGTCCCATGTTGTTTTTCACATTGATACCGCAATACTAAACGATTTTTATAAAAAACAACAGCTCTCAATTACATTACCTCTCCGAACCTTACATATTTTGTGAAATTCGATCATTTCACGATCTCACAGACAATTTTCCTTGTCAGTGCTGAAAACCACACTGCCTCAAAAACTGAACTTTCATAATTTAAGCACAACTCTGCTGATTGCGCACAGGCGCTCAACACATAGCACAGACACCTTCACCAGCTTATAGTAATCACCAGAATAGTTCACGATTTTTAGTCTCTTATGCAGTTTTCAACTACACAAGGCTCTAGTCAAGCACAGACACTGCAGCCTTGTGACAACGAAAGCAGAGGAAAACAAACAGCTAAACCGAGTCTACCAGCACTCCACATTTCCACGAGCTGTCAGCAAAGCGTTAGTGGTGGTAGTTCATACAACGTTCCATTCAGACATGTTGCAAACCAGAAAGCGCTCTGCATAGCATATCAAGTCAGATTTCAAACGTGACTTCCTTTTTGCTCCAAATTGGATCGCGATACAGGCTAGCAGTTTTTCAAAATAAGATACTGCGGTTTGAACACACACACAAACCTGTGTTTGAGTTTGCATACGACAATCAACGTTCTTTTAGCGTAAACCTTCATGTCAATATCAAAAGCAACTGTTTCGCATCACTCTTAAATCACAACACGTCAATAAGACAGAGACCTGGCCATTTTTGTTATCTTTTTCAAACATGGTTACACCATTCTCTTCCTTTTTCCACTACTCTCCATTTTAATTCCATCGCAAATGCAGACAGCAGTGAAACTATTCCAAGTCATGCAGCAGATTCAAAAACAGCATCATCTTTCAGAGATTACAGTCTCCATCTTTCTTTATGAAAAACATGAAATCATGATCGTTTCTGAAACGTTTTTCAAAAACAATTGGACAAATTATAGACTTTTTGGTATAGGCACGACATTCTGAAGCCAAATCTCGGCCCAATGCAGTCTCAATTACTTGCAGTCCTTACTTTCTTTCAAACCTTTAGTATTGATCATATAAATTCCAATGGTCATTTGCAATAAATAATCGGATCGCTCATACCATACATACGAAATGCACAACCTAAAGCTTTTTTTAGTTGTTCACGCACCGACAGAGCCACCTAACACTAAATGTGGCGATATTAGTAACTGCTGCTTCTCCCCTACCGTGATGGAAGTAGACTACTTAATACCACGCTTTATATTAAAGGCTTCACGTAGAAACGCCATCTAAGCAACCCCGTAAAGCAAATTTGATTCTTTACAACTCGCTTTTGTACATCTTGAGCAGTAATCACAATACACCACCGCAGCATTTGTGACTTAATCCAGCACGAAGCACAATGTATTTTTTCTATATTGACCGGTACCTTACAAATATCTTACTAATTATAAGGTCATCAGTTAACCCGCATGATATATGCTAAGTTTTACAAAATAGTGACAACCCGATGTTTTCATGAAGAGCTACGCATACCACATTAAATGCCAACTTGGAAATTCACAACAAAGCGCATTACACAGTCTCGTTTGTGTAGTAACTTGATGTGCCAGACGCTTTCTTTTCAATCTATGGAGATTAAGTTACGTGTGGAACACACCAGTTATTATTTATGACCGGTAACTACACAAATAATACATATTTTGAAACAAGTTGTACATAAATAAGATGAAATGTTTAAGACCAAATCTATAGGCTTCCACATCACAAAGGATTGTATTTTCTCCGCGAATTTGCGTTTCCCTACGACTATTGCTTTCGAGGGAATGACAGCGGAAGAAGACACAACCCCCCAACAGAGCATGTTTCAAGACAGAACCACTGAATGCCTACAAAAAAAACAGCTTTATTCGTCAAATTAACCTTAGCAGCGGAAAAGCAAATTTCCAAGGAATAAACAGTACTTTTTTTTGAAACTTCTAAATAAATGTATTTACTTTCTAAAACAAAAAACTTCCTTGTTGATTAATAAATAACCACACATTCCTTTAATTTTTTTCAGGACCTTACAAATTACTCTACAATGATATTCTTTTTCCCTGCGTAGGAAATGACAATTTTTACAGCTTCCAATGTTTCTACCAGAAAATATTCTATCATCCTATGTACAGATTTCAACACATTTAATGTAACACATAAACTTCTCAAACAAGTACCTCATAGCGTAAGACACATGTCCAGGTTAAAAACAACCTCGGATCTCCAAAATCAATTCTGTAAACCAAAAGTTTTTTTTTGAAAACATACTACATAATGTTTTTCTATGGAGTACTGATCTTTTTTGAATCACTAATACCGTGATTTGTGAGTCACCTACAAAGCTGAATTTTCCACAGCCTCTGGGTGCCACACCGTTTGTTTTTAAACAATTTAATGCCTATTTTGAAGTTTTTCACATCTTTGGGCATTCTTTGCATTTAAAGTTGACCACGCAAGGGCAACCTTCTAAATCAGTGGTTCTCAACCTTTTTAAGCCACGGACTATTTTCGAACCAATTTAATCTCTGCGGACTCGGGGTTGAAAAACACCGCTCTAACTCAATAACCTTGAAATCCGTCATTAATTAAATCTAACACGTGTCAAGACAGTAAAATATCATCATGAAATACAAGATATTTTGCAGACCCTACTAGGGTATCATTTTTTCAATGTCTGCACCCCTTACAACGAAGAGTGACCGTTGGTGTTGTTGCTTCATTTCAAATGCGCATAGACAGCATTTGTAAGTTCGCACGTCGTCTTCTCATTAGCGCCACCTTCCGACAATAACCAAACAAGTGCTGGATCTTATAAAACTACTTCACATCAAGTTTTTTTCTGACTTAAGAATTTGCATTTCTCCTTATTTCAAATTTGGGAAAACTTCAGTACATACTTGATCTCATTTCATCTGTGCCTACAAACTTACAGGTGTCATCATTATGACTGCAAAATAAATTGCGTCTATTGTAATATAAACACACAGTTAGACTGACTGACTTTCAGTAAACTTAATATTTGTTTTTCAAATCTTTTCACATGCATACAGTTGCTATCCCATGCATAAATTTCTTTTTACATAAGTGATAACCGTCCATTTAAAAACATTTCTCAAACATTTCCAGTTATTTTCCATAAAATTTATAAGAACCGGAGCACGCCGTTCATTGGTCACCAGCAGAATTAGCTGCAGTGCTCGACGCCATATTTGCCTCAAACACAGATCTACCCCGTGGACTTCACAACTCTTTCTTCGCAATATCAATAAGCATGGCACTTTCACCATTTTATGCATAAGTCTCACTAGGTGTCATTAATAATTCTACCTTATCTTAAATTTCCAACATTTTCTTTCATAGAAAGCATTTTTTCATGCTCATCTTTGTTTGAAAAACCTTTTTTTCATCCCACTCCATTACGACAACATGTTATAACTATAGCCATTACTGACTGCATTACAGCAGATAACATCTACAAGTGACTGCTATTACGTTGCATCAATATACAGACGTAACAAACATAATTAAAACTGCTGGTAGTAATACCTTGCGTCTTATGAAAGTTCACATAATCTTTACATACTACATCAAATCTTATTGCAGAAACTTGTTGTAAACACTCAAATATACTACAAAACTCATTATCACTTTTTTATTTTTTGACAGAAACACAGAAAACAAACCATGAAAAAACTCTTGCTATTTAATTTTATGATAATAGGTGTTCTCGCTTCTAACAGAGACACAAGAAGCTGTTCTACTGATTTAAAAACTGCTTTCAGCTCACTGGTAAAACGAGACCGAGTGATAGTTTCTGTACCTGAAGATGAGCGCCGTATGGAAGTTTTACCTATTCCTGAAATTTACAATCAACCATGCAATCAAAAAACCTTTTATGAGAACCTCAAACACTCCTCCTTTCTTAACAAACCTTTGCACCACCCCACGTTTTTAATAAAACCTTTTCACCAATCCCCCCAAAATAGATGTTTTATTACACACAGACAGGCCTATGATGTGGGAGTATCTAACACGCTTTCCCACAGGTTGGACATACCGAACTCTGTCTTTGAAACGTACTTACTTTTTGCACGTTCAGGGATACGTTTTAAGATTTCTAATCTGGAACAGGTACCGGACTCCATTCTTATATTCCCACGTGATGCAGACGCAATAATCTTCACCTTTTATGCATTAAATTCCTTCTTCGAGCGACATTCTAACATAACGTTTCAATTATATAAAAAACCTGCTGATGCGCAACTTTTGCAAGCTATAAAGCCATGTTACATACCAATTCAGTACCTACCACGACTGAAATCAATAAGATATCTCAATGCATCGAGTAATCTAGATGCAAACGATATTGAGGAGTGCAATCTTAAACTATGGACCACTGTAACTTCTTTGGCACCAAACCTCTATGAAATAAAGTTCCCAAGCGGGAAGCTTGTTGCCGTCGCACCTATCAATGCACGAAATGATAGAGTTTATTACAAGCGTGAAAGAACAAATGCATTTCACCATGCAGAACCATTTTATTTGTTTGCGTTACGAATACAAACAGGAGATCCTTTGCCACAATTACGACGATCATTTTGGCTCATACATTGGGCCAATACACACATTTTAGACCATAAACAGCTTTTTGCGCCCCCAAGTTTACAAACACAACATACAAATATTGGCTACACAAGAATCGGAGGCGCCGATTACAACAATACTTTCACTCTTCCCCCAACTGATGTACCTTTTCCGGCCCAGGTAGTCAAAAACCCAGTACATAACCATCGGTAGAACTTTAGGTTACACGAGCGATGCAACAAAGGATATCTACATCACTGCATTTTCCCTTATGGCAATCTTGAAGTAGAATTACTTAATATCAGACCACCAACACGAAAACAGGAAATGTGTCAACAGCTTCCTGATTCTGATCATCCATTTAAATCATACTTACGTCTACAAAATTTTATACAAAATAACACAGCAAAAAATTATACATGGTTCTCCTGGCCAATAAAATACACTAACACAACCCAACCTAGCATTAATTTTCAACAATTCATTAACAAATTTTCTAATGATACTCTGGAAAGCGAATATCAAGCGTTCAATGCCCCATTCACATATTATTTTCAAAAATTGCAGAAAGCACGGATGGACGAAACGTTCACCACCTTTGATATTAACATATTAAAACACAACATTTCTCTGACGTCTGACACAATTATACATGTTTCTGATTTGCAAGACAAACTTCAAATTTTAGAAAACAACAGATTTTCACAGCAACAATTTATACAATTATATGCACGCAAACTATGGCGGTTAGATTTTATTCGCCAAAATATCCTACAAAAACATTTAATACTCTGGAAACTTCGGAAATTTATGGCCAAGATTAATAAGACGTCTGATTTCAAACAAGATGAAATTTATGAGCATAAAATGGTTGGAAATAAACTTTATTCGTGGAACAGATTCCGCATCTTGGGACCTATAGACTACGAACATCGCTACACAATTCCAGTACTAAAACCGGAACTAGATATGTCTTGGTCACCAGCAAAAATAGCTGTAGTACTTGGCAGCATATTTGCCGCAGGCACAACTTTAGCCTATGGACTTTACAACCTTTTCTTTGCAGGATCAACAAGCACGGACAGCTCACCATTCTACGCACAAGTTTCTCTAAGTGTTATCAATAACCGCACCTTTTCATAAATAGCATCTCCTTGAGCAACCTTGTACAAATTGTCTACAAAACAACTTCGAAATCATTTTTAATTTGTACAATATTTCTTTCCAACAGACAATCTTCTCTGCATGAAATTTCAGTAACCGAACAGCAATTTAAAATGCCGAAATTAAAACTCTTCAAACATTTGCCACTAACAAACAAAAACGTTGCATCTCGGCATCAAATGTCTCCTTTACTGCCAG
>Ga0210059_1006732_pt1 | contig 18385 bp, 9 predicted proteins | sample Ectturendosymbi2_FD_188042 | JGI IMG/M metagenome (GOLD analysis project Ga0210059, IMG submission 188042) | Ecteinascidia turbinata endosymbiont from Florida, USA - Sample 2 (SPAdes) (version 2) | ecosystem: Host-associated > Tunicates > Ascidians > Unclassified | place: Key West, Florida... | reverse complement strand
GGTTAGTAGACTAGAAAGACGGCCAAACAGACGTGTGGAAGCAAAGCAGGACCGATGCAAAAAATAATATCTTGAACTTACTGGCGGCCGTACTTCATAAAAATAAGTGTAATGCTACCGGCAATAGGGAAATTGTGCACCCCTGGTTTAGGCCTTTTGTGAAGACAAGAACGTGATACTTACGTAACTGTACATCACAACAAAGAGGTTTAGGCCAATACCTTCGCAAAAGAGGTTCAAGCCAATACATTTGCAAGTAAACCACACTTGAGTATCATGTTTTAGGCTACTTGTAGAAGACGCGTGCTCTTGCCCATTCTCATTGCTTTAAATATTCTTATTGTTGTGCTAAGCATCTCAAAAGCAGCTTGCAAAACATACAATGTTCGCATAATATCTTTTGAAATAGCAAAAGCAAACGTTTGCGAAACGGCCTCAGTATAAAACTTGTTGCGGTTAAATTTTGTCTGGAACGTTGCGGCTGTAGCTGGCATCAAGACGAATCCTAGAACATGATTCCGATAACCGGCAGGGATGGTAAGAAAAGGACGTTACTACGGCCTACTTAATTAAGATACGGTCAGATCTTAGGTAGGTCGTGACGTTACCCTCAATGATTTTCAAATTCGGTGCATACCACGATGGTAAAAGTTTGCACATAGGCCCAGTTTCGTTCACTTGGCTCTTGCCAACACAATTCTGTTTCTACCCCATTCCCAGTAGCGCAGCCAGAATTAGGCCGATAAGGCCATGAACCCCCCGAAACAAACTTGCTAAGATTTTTAGCTGGTGCTGTAGATCAATTTCAACTGTTCGAAAAATATACGGAAAGAACAATCGGACTCAAGCAGCGACTAGTAACTCCGTCCTGTTCTCTCACTGAACAGCGTTTAATGTTACCTTTTGCGATTAGATGCGAAAAAAATATTATTTGCAACGTTGCCAGTCACAACACCAGCAAGTGAACGTTCGTTTTCAGCGCTTCGACGGCTGCTAGCCTATCCACGCAGCAATATGGGGACACGACCGCTTTAATGGATTGGCTCATTTGACGATTAATCGTGATGTGATAGTTGATTCTGAGATAGTTAATGACGAGTTGTCCAAAAGGAAACGCAGACTGAATTTTATCTTGTCATTATGTGCTCGCAGGTATTTTATGAAATTAAGATTTGGATATTGGCATCCTCTTATTTGTTTCTATGAATCCACTTACGTACTTTTACGTAGGCCTACCGCTGACACCTCGTGTCACTTCGCAAAAAGTTGACATGCGTTGCCAGGCCCGTAAGTAGGGGGGACGCAGGAGGCAATTTCACCTCCCATGCAAAATCTTTCGCACCTTTGGCAAAATGTGTTGGACATAGTTTGAAAGTATTGGACATATTTTAAAAAATTTGGGCTCCTCTCAGAAAAATCTTCGTCCCTCCTGGTGTCCCAAACTCCTTGCTGGCTCCGGCTGGGATGCTGGAGCAACATCGTTGCGACTTCCCCATGGATTGCACGGCCTGACGGCTCTGGATGATGAGACAATCGGTTGACTGCTCTGCTCAACACCTGCCCCGAGACCGAGTGCGGCCAAGCAGTGGACTGAAAGAACTGGCTCAAACACTGATGATGATGAAGCAGCTTGTCCTTGCGTTACGTACTGTAGGCATTCCCATCTAAACCAATCTCACTGTGCAGTTTTTATATGTGTTGAATACAATGGCGTACCCAGACCAAAATTGTGGGAGCGAAAACTGTTGGGGGAAATTGATTTCAGGCTAGAAACAGTACGTTGTTTGGGATACCGCTTTAAGAAGCACAAAATGACTAGATATTCTAAAAATTAGAGGGGCATGGTCCCCCTGGCTGCGCCTGTGGTTGAATAAAGTAATAACAAACTTAAGGTTTCATCCACAGCTCTTCCTCTCCAATTCCTCCCTGGAACAAATTTCCTCCCAGCAATTAAAAACTTCCTCCCTTAGTGAGTCAAGTGGTTCCCGTTTGGGAACCTCTGGTGTAACGAATGGAATTGTGTGTAGAAAGCATTACTGAGGTCGGGATAATTGCAACGTGCATATCTGTGATAAGGTGAATGAACATGCGGTGTTCCACATGAAACAGATCTTGCGTTCAGGCCCCCAACCAGGTATGTGGGCAACCGGGCAATCCCCCCGAATTTTTCAAAAACATGTTTTATTGTTAGGTATAAACAACAAGTTACAATCATTTTGACTCCCCTCGAAAATACCTGCTGGTTGCGGCCTTGCTTGTGTTGCCCTGTAGCCTGGATTCTAGAGTTGCGGCGCTCGATTCGTTGCCTATTGCAAACTAGACCAGCACGGTGTTATTGGGACAAATATATCCACATCAGCACAGTATTAATGTTACAGTGTTTCGCTACTTTGCTTTCATCTTATGTATACAAAGGTCCATGAATGCCTAAAAATCTGTCTGTGGACCCCTGGGGTCCATGGATCTCCGATTGGGAACCACTGCTCTAGATTCTAGATTTCTAGACTTTTTGTTATTGTGCACTGTGCAGCCGTAGCCTATGATATATACAACTGGAGGCAACGAAACGTAGTAATAAAAGGAACGTTCGTAAATAACTTACTTGTGTGATCCCAAGGGAGACGGGCAGATCACGGTTTGAATTGCAGTTTTTGTTTAATCCTGACCATGTAACTTTTGGGATCGAAAAACCGAGGGATTTGTTTTAATTTGATATGCTTAGAAAAACCAACTGGATTTTATTTATTCTTAACGATTTTATTCACTCTTAGCGTTGGCATTTGGGAGTCTATGATTTTGGTAATACAACGTCATATACTCTCTTGTTTTCACACAAATTTAAAATTTGGAGAGTTAGAAAAAATCATGCACTCAGCGTGTGCGTCAATGGAGCAACTGCAACAAATCGTTGCTTTGTTTCGCGATGGCTTTCATCTTCAAACAGCAGCTGTACAAATAACGTTATGGCTTGCCTTGTGATGTGATCATGTTCCCAACTATTTGTCAAACAGTGCAGTAACAATGTTATGCACACATACAGCGTCCGCCTCACTCACCTGAATTTTCCTGGACTGTGCACATCATTCTTGATCGTGTCTTTTGCAGCTTCCGGGCGGTAGTGGCCGCACCGCACCTTTACGGCAAGCATAAAAGTACAGTATCTTTCTTTTTACAAATTTAAACGCCCACATATCCGCGAGTTGATCGATTTATTCACGACCGGATTGACAACGCTGCCAACCAACACACTTTTTTTCAAAATTTTCAGTTTCTGTTTATTCTGAATTTTCAAAAAGCGCACACATTCTTAGTTTTCACTAAACCAACTGGTATCTACAGAAAGGAACACTTTCCCAGAAAGGAATCAGACACTACTATGGTGTTGGCAGAGTATATTTTCCCACTGAGCTCAGCGAGTGGGCATCTTCAGTTCTTATTCAAACAGAAAGACGACCAGATTATTTTTTGTGCAATTCTTTTTACTAGCTCAAATAAAGATGTTTCGTTTTTTGCTGCTACATTTGGTTAAGTACTCACATTGTGAAGTTCTTGCTCTATCCACGAGAAGGTATGTAATACTTAAATATTTCCTCAAATACCTTAACGTTAAACTTTTTTCACAATTTAACTTCTCATTTCTGGAGATTACTAAACCGCAAAATTGGAAATAGGGGCGTAAAATTATCAGTTTGTCTCCGTAATCTTGAGATTCAGACAATTCTGACCTCACTAGTTCTTTGAAGCACTATAGAGAACGTGCAATCCGTCCCGAATCATGTTACACAACTACAGAAATTAAGGTCAAATTCTTAAAATGCACCAGATAATTTGTTTTAGCTTCTGAAAGAGGTTTAAGAGGCATGCATACGTTTGTGTCAGCGTAGCTTATAAGACGTAGCCTCGGCCTTCTTCATTTTACTTCTTGAAAATGTTTTCGGAACCAGATTTCAAAATGCAAACTTTTCAGAAGGTTTGAGTATCTGTAAAGGCTACGCGAAACTTTATTATAGGCAGTAATCACCACTTTTTCATTTAGATTCAATTTTGTTCATCTTCATAGAGCGATGGCGTTAAACGTTGTGTAAACATGCACCTGCAGGTGCCGAAGACATGCTTGTTTTTTTTTAATTTGCAGCTTGAGGAGGAAAACAAACGATTCACGTAATTAAATACAAACAAAAAGCAGGACAAGCGAAACTCAATGTCAGCTCAGTGACATATAACATATACAGTGGCGTACGAGGCGGGGGACGGGGGCGGGGCGGCTGCCCTCCCAGCTTGAAAAATTCAGGGCAAACTCTGTTTTCTGGGCAAGCTCAAGTTCCTCAAAAATCCTGAATGATAAAAAATATTTCAATACATTGAAAAATTTCAGGGCAAATTTTGTTTTTCAGGGCAAGCGAAAGCTGTTCAAAATTCTGAATGATAAGAAATATGTATTCAATGCAGTGAATTCAGGGCACACTCTGATTTTCAAGGCAAGCACAAGTTGCTCAAAAATCCTGAATGTAAAAACTATATTCAATACAGTGAAAAATTTCAGGGAAATCTCTGTTTTCAAGGCAAGCTCAAGTTCCTCAAAAATCCTGAAAGATAAAAAATATTTCAATGCAGTGAAAAATTTCAGGGCAAACTGTGTTTTTCAGGGCAAGCGCAAGTTGTTCAAAATTTTGAATATCAAAAAATTCATATTCAATGCAGTGAATTCAGAGCACACTCTGTTTTTCAGGGCAAGCAAAAGTTGCTCAAACATCCTAACTGTAAAAAGTGTATTAAATGCAGTGAAAAATTTCATGACAAACTCTGTTTTCAGGGCAAGCTCAAGTTCCTCAAAAATTCTGAAAGATGAAAAAATATTTCAATGCAGTGAAAAGTTTCAGGGCAACTCTGTTTTTCAGGGCAAGCACAAGTTGCTCAAAAGTCCTGAAAAACGAAAAATATTTCAACACAGTGAAAAGTTTCAGGGCAACTCTGTTTTTCAGGGCAAGCAAGTTGTTCAAAAATCTGAATGATAAAACATCAGTGACGGGCCGTCAGGGGAGGAAAGGAAGTGAGTTCCTCCCCTACCAAATCATGAAATGTGCAAAACAAATTAGGGATCCAAAATAACAAATTGAATAAACATTTGTCCTTTCATGTTGAAAAGGTGCAAATATTGTATGATTCTAATAATTTTCATAGTCAATACATCTGAATTTGCCTATTTCTTCTTCAAGTAAGGGGAAAGTGGCGAAGGGAGGCAGCGACTGCTTGTGCCTCCTCTAACCGGGTGGCTTTCGCATTAAGCAGTTTTACTTTGTCACAAACTGTGGTGGTGAGCACTTGCCGTGCAATTACCTTTATGTCAGCTCTGTAACCTTCATGTCAGTAACAGTGTAATGTTTGTATACACTTTTAATACATGTACTCCTACTAAATGCTCTCGCATTCCATAGACTGGCACTTACTTGACGTTGTGTATAATATACTGAATATGCAGCGTTATGCCACATCAGTAGCTGGTCAAACATGCAGCTGTAGTGATAAGGCGGCGAATGGAGGCAGCCAATATTTCTGCCGCAATGAAAGTTTTTAACTGTTACGACATAGGCAATTCTATCCGACTGATATGGCATCACTGGCGTGACCGACAAGTCGCTCTGGGGAAACTTGCTATGAAGATGTGTGGGCTACAACGGGATTTTGTGACATGAAAAATCTACCAAGAAGCCTCAGCAGACATGCCAGGCCAAAAAATAACATTCAAAACCAAAATTGCTTTAAACACTTTTGGACGCGCAATGATATACTTTGACTTTGAACGAACAGCGGAGACTAAATATCAGCGTTCACAATGCTATAGTAAGGGAAAACCGAGAGGTTTTGAAAGACCTCATTAATGTAAATTGCTTCCCAGACAAACAGCAATTAGCATTTTGTAGCACTGGTGTAGGAGACGGGGGTGCAGGGGGTGCAAGCGCACCCCCAAAAGTTTTGATTTGTTGAAAATTTGGGCAAAATCTCTAAAAATTTGGGCAAAATCTCTGAAAATCTGGGCAAAAACCGGACAAAATTCCCAAATATCTAGGCAAAATCTTTGAAAATCTGAGCAAAAATGGCGCCCAACGTTGTTTGACTTCAAATATGGCGCCCAACATTTGCAGAAAAACAAGTAAAGACCATTTTTTGGAGGCCACACCAAAAAACGGTCGGCAAAATTGGCATGACAACTTTTTGGGCAAGTTTGGGAAAGTTTGAGCAAAAATCCTTTGCACCCCCAAAAATTCGCTTGCTCCTACACCTATGGTTAAAACAATCGTGACGTAACAAGGCATAACTTGTTGTGCTTGGTTGATTATTATCATTTCATAGCTCAGGCAGACAGCCTAGTAAACATCTGACAGCATGAAACACGGTATAGCCCCTAAAAATGCAGTAGAAATGAATTCAGAAATTTATAATTTATTTTCGTATAGATGAGCTACTCAAGAACAGGCAGTATCAAACTTCCTATTGAATTTGATTGAATGACAACTATAACGGCGCGCAGCGACGAAATGTCTTAACCTTTGTTTAACCGCTTCAAGCTGCACATCCGGTGATCAATATTTTAATACGTGCAACTCTCTACGCTCAAACAGTGTGATTCACTCTTTGAACGCCGTCTGAAAGTCTAATATTAATGGACTGCCTTAATGGATTGCACTGACACTTCTACAGTAGCAACGTTTTTGCAACTCCCTGGCGTGGGTCGTTAGAGGACACGTTGAGTTGAGCAACTGGTTCTTTCGTCTGCGAACAGGATGTTGGGGCAGACCTTCGTCTGCTTTGCTATCTCGAACAGTCGTAACAAAGAAAGATGTTTTTCTGTTTGCACCGCGCTTAGCACGATAAAATGCAGGTCGGTTTAATCTATAAGTTTAGTAACGATTTCGGCTTTGCGTAAAATAGACCAAATTTCTGCCGACCGCAACAGCAAGATTTACGATTACAAAGATGAAATGTCAGAGCCGTGGTGATCACACCACTTGGTATGTAAACTTTTTTTGTTCATGTCTAAGTGTTAGCACAGCAAAGCTTAGTGCTAGTTAGCTGTTGTGTCTTCGAGTCGTGCCTGTTCATTGAAATAGTCGCAGCCAAGTGCCTCTCTTGTTAACTGTTGAATTAACACGTCGCGCGCTCACTACCTCTTTAATTGTCATTTTAGCACGTCTGCCTAATTACGAGAGCCGTTCTCTTCGCAGTTCAGCGCAGTTAGTTGAACTACAGTCATGTGCTAACACGAGTTGATCTATGTAAATAGGCGCGGTCGTGTGAGCCGCGCGTTTGTCTGTTTATTGCTTGTCGCACGTTCAGCTAATCTGACAGAGTTGGTCTTGGTAGTTTAGCTGCGCTGGTAGAATGCTTTTAGTTTGTTTCTGTTGTGTTTCAGGAACCGTGTTGACGATCAATCGCCGCTGAAGCTTGTTGTTTGTTGGATTTGCTAACAAAGAATTTTCTGAGTGCTTACGACTCAGTTGGCCATTGCTGTAGGTAACAAGAGACTACAGTCCGGTTGATGTGCAGATTCGTAAGGGCCAGGTCCTAGGCGAAAGATTGTCAAGACGCGTTTCTCAAATTTCTGCGGACTAGCTCCCCCACGGCTCGCAATTAAAAGGCTAGCTGCCGCAACAACTTGCATGCCTTCGTTAAAGTGCATACCCAGGTTCATTCATATAGGCGAGATGTTGTGTTGTCCTATAGCCTGGATTCTACTTCTAGAGTTGCGCTCCGCTTGTCTTTTACAAGCTAGACCACCACGCAGGCCCGTAACCAGCTTGGGATACCAGAGGGGCGAAGAGTTTTCTGAGAGTGGCCCAAATTTTTAAAGTATGTCCAATACTTTTAAACAATGTCCAACATATATTTCCAGGGGGGTCAAAATTTTTTCGAGGGTGTTTCTCCCCCCATGCGCTCCCTAGTTACGGACCTGCCACCACGGCGAGTAGTTTGGCATTTCACTATTTTACTTTCATCTGATATACACATATAAAGTATATGGGCTCCCAAAAATCCTGCTGAGGACTCCTGGATGTCCATGGACCCCCGGTTGGGAGCCACTTCTCTATACACAACATTTCATTAATACATGGACAAAAGGTAAATCATACTGCCTTCGATGCAATGCCATCCATCGCGTGCTAATTTCCTCACCGTTGTCGCCTTCTCAAAAAGGGTATGAGACTAATTCGAGCAGAGAAGAAAAGAACGCAGCTGTATTTGCAAATAGAATTAGCTGAAGAAAAATTATAATCACTTCACTCACAGAAGTCACCGCGGTGAGCACAACAAATGCACGTCACGAACAAAAATAGTTACTCTGAATGTTATGAAAAAGTTTTGTATGGAGGCCGAAAATCGGCCCGCAACATTTTGAAAAACTTAATCCCGAACCTGGCCCGGTCCAAAAAGTCCGGCCCGACTTACAACTCCGGAGGTGAGAGCAGTGACGACAAGCAATTTTTCGTTCAATTCACAACTAGCAAAAGATACGGTAAACATCTATTTGTCTAACCCAGTGCTTCCCAACCGGGGTGCCGCGGCACCCCAGGGTGTCATTTACAATACCCAGTGGGTGCCGCGAGAAAAGGCATTTTGCAAAATATCGTTAAAAATACATTTTCAAAATGTTAGTGAATCTTAAAGTAAATTGCTATGGGCTCGCCACTGGTTGCCGCAAATTTTGTTTCTTCTGTGGGGCGCCGCGAGCCTAAAAAGGTTGGGTAACACTGGTCTAACCCATGCAGTTTCGTGGTGGTAGTGAAGGCAACAAAGCATTTCTGTTCCTATATTGTAAGTGTCGCACGGGTGCGAAACAACTTTCATTCCAATGCAGGAGCTAAACAAAAGTATTTTTTCATAAAGTGATGCGAGTCGCGTGTTAGCTGTTCACTTGGTGGCAGCAGAGAACTAATAAAGAGAAGCACAGTAAGTTGTGAAGAAAAAAATTGCACCCGAATCTTTCGGTATACAAGGTATGTAGCTTTTTTGCTTCTTTAAAACCGTGCGTGGAATAACAGGAGTAAGAAAATGCATTGTTTTCTGCAGCGTTGTATTTGTTTAAAGGTAAGCGAACTATTTTCAAATTTTTGCACCCACATTTGATATTTAAAATTCCATTTTGCACAATCTAATTTGCACTTCAACAAAACAAAGTGCAATGATCTAATCTGTATTCGTGCAAAATTGCAATTTATTCTTTAGGCAGATCCCGTAAGACTTCATATGTGGGAAGTAAGGTAATAGTGCCCCATTCTCGATTGCATGTATCGCATTTTGAAACAACTATCACCTCCACGTTGTGTTGCTGGACTGGTCTCTAAGCAAGTTATCAGTTTTAAGTAACACGTTGAGTGAATGCAGTTTTAAATAGGGCGTTGTTTCAGTGTTTTGCTTCTCTCTCAGTGTTGACTGTGTTTATCAACTAACACCTACTCTGTAATGCGCTGTTACTAAACATTTTTGTGCTCTTGTGTTATTCGATTCTTGTGATATGAACCATGAGTCTGAGACAAATACATAAATAAAATAAATTAACCGGTGGAGCGAAACTTCTCTTCTCGATGCTTTTCACAGGCGCCCATTGCAGCATAACGCAGCTCCACAAGCTCTGTATTGAAATGATCGACTTGTGTCAGGTTAAAACTGCACATGATAATAATTCCGCCAAACTTCGCTATGCAGATTGCAAGTGTCACATACTCTCAACAGGATCATCTGTTGATTTATCCAGATAACAGTTTGTTTCCGAATGTGCTAGTGTGAGAGAACGTCTTGGCCACGCTTGCTTTCTAGTTTCTTTACGGATGGAAACTGCAAAGGATCACTGGTGTGTTTCCATAACCGAAATAACAAACTCATTGAACTGATGATATTTCGTTACAGCATTTATTCGGGGATAAAAAGGAAAACAAAAATAAGTAAAAAGTAACAAAAATCGTAAAACAATACAATAACAGTATTGTAGAACGAACAAAACAAAAATAACCCAACACAAGCATGTCGTAGAGTGCGCATAAAAGCATAAAAAATAACACGTAAAACCTATTCATCTTGAAATTAAAGTTCATATAAAAGTTGTGCTAATTCATGTTTTATTCACCATTTGTGACAAAGGAACCAGTAAATGTTGTTGCTTGTGTAGAACTTTACTTTTGAATATGCTATATCTTCGGCATATATTCTACGCCAGGCCTGCACAACTCAGAAAACTCGAAGGGCCAAATTGGCCACATAAATTTGCCGAGGGCCTCAAAATCTCTATCATTTTGTTGTAGCTTGAAAGAAATTCTGGAATGACAATTAATTATATACCCGAAGTCGGACTATTGCAACATTTTCTGCAATTGCTAAAGCTCTCGCGGGCCGCATGTGGCCTGTGGGCCGTACGTTGTACAGGCCTGTTCTACGCAATGCTGTATGATCTCTTAACTGTGTGAACCATTGGTCTATTTCGTCACAAAAACCAATACACTACTGCGTCAGAGCGAATGTAAACCACAGGCAAAGCAACTTGGAAATTCCGAGCAGGCGTCAAGCCGAGCGCCAGCTATTCAGTAATTAAGGTTATGCGACATGTCTTCGCGCCTTTCTCGAAACGTCTTATTGTTGCTCACGATTCGCACAGCACGTCTAGACCTATGACGAGGCGTCCGAAGCATGAGCAGATGTTCTTGTAATCAACGATCATGCCAAGAAGCTCTAGTCACAGACTCAGAAAAACTGTTTGGTTCATAGAGTTACCGGTAGTTTATTTCTTGCACTGTGCACTAATAACGCTGGATTGTCGTTGCTGACTTTTATCAATGTTGTAACGAACAACGGAATAATGCGTTTCTGCTCCACTTTTTGTTTTTCCGTTGCGTAGACATTTTGCGTAACGGCTGCGGATCTGTAGAACGCGCGTGGTGTAACTCACAATCTCTTTACCATTTTCGGGCATACCACAAGGCATAGACAAACTTTGCAATAATGTGGGCCGCCAAAAAAGGTAATTTCGAAAATAATTTCCACGAAACTTTATGTTCAAACTGTCATTAAATTTTCTTTGAAAACGTTGACGATTGCTATTTGCGTAAATACTATTTATAGGAAAAGGCAACGTCCCACTCGCTGTTTTTTGAACAAGGCTAAAGAACAATGCAAGGCTAAACAAATACGTGTTAGATCACGATTTGAACAAAGACACCACCGACAATGTAGCAAACTGATTTCCTGAAAAATCATTACAATAAGCTTAATAAATACAAAGTTTCAACCAAAACAAAAATTATTTGATCGTGTTGAAAGTTTGCAAGCGATAAGCGTAAGTAAATCATATCTATTGCAGTGAACAGTGTAAATTATGCCATGAATTTGCAAAACCTTGTTATTTTCAAAAAGTAAAAAGGAAATTTTTTCTCAAAGATTCGAGTCTTAGCTCTTTCGGCAGCTTCCCCGTTATACGAAGAAGTTGGATTCAAGCCAATTTTTGAGGGAGACCACGAAGTAAACAAAATGAGGATTATAAATCAAAATGACATGGTTTTCTTTAAGGATGAATTTACGACATTGTACAGCGTTTCAAATTTACAAGAGATGTTTCAACCGGCCCAAATGTCATACATCCTTCGTAACTGAGATTGTCTCCGAGCTCGTGTAGTTTATTTTAGCAAATCAATAATGTATTGCGACTGAATCCAGAAATAATTGCAAGCATATCAGAAAAGAACACATATTCAAACAAACTCTGACATAGATTTAGATTTCCATCATTTAGAACTTGCAGCTTGCTGCAGAAAAGCAATCCTTTATTGGTAAACCCAATAATGCGATTGATATATGTTAAAAATTTTGGATCTCATTTGTTGGGTTTCAGCAAGGGATGTAGAGAACCTGCTTCAACCTGGTAACTTTTTATATCAAACTATGTTTCTACTTTAACAATATTTAAAAATGTAGGCACAGGTTTCGTGATTTGTCAAAAACTGTCATAAATTGTTACTTTTTTCAATTGTTTTTCTTTTAATCACCAAGGGAAAAACGGATTTGGAAATTTACGTGTTTTTATTCCTCACAAAAAATATATATGACGTACCATTACCCGACAGCAGCATTGATGGCTATGAAAACTGTTCAACAACGAAGGAAGGAAACGATAAATTCAGGACATTGCTTTAATTTAAAACGCAATTCCTACATTTTGTCGTATACATTTATGGGAGGAGTGTCCATTTACTTTTCTCACTTGCGGTTCATTCAACAATATATCTTTAGCAATAGAGATCAAAATAGCAAATATTTATCAAGTGTTTCCACGTAAAATCTTCATCAAACTAAAGACGCCTTATCTGTTAATTAAAAATAGAATTATATAGTGTGGAAAATTTTGCTCTGCTATTTTCCAGGGGTGACGCTAAGGTTCCACTTTGTAACTTTAGGTGCAGAGTGTTTTAGCATTTATTTGCAAGCAGTTTGACATCGAGAAACAGTTTAGTGTCTGAAAAACATCAGACTGTTGATGTTATAAGTAGCAATTTTAACTGTAACTGGAACAGAAACTGTGACTACTGTTAACTTTGACAGACAAGGTTTCTAGTGATACAAGGAAGTTGCAGTTCAAAGAAAAGTTTGCCGATAGGTTTTTGGAAAGTCAAGTATGTCGGTTTGACTGTGTGCAATGCAACCTTTGCAAATAGAACATACTTTTGACACAATTCCCCTGTACAAACTCTCTTCAATTTTACAAGGAAGGCTTCTAATTGTGTCAAAAGATTTAAGAATATAACTGACCCACTTAGTCTTTCGCAGCGTAAAGAGCATCAGTTTACTTCAAATAGACCTCGTGTCCAACCAGAACTGTTTTCACTTATTTAGACCCGAAATTTGAAATATCAAACTACTTTTATCATTGAAAAGATAAGTAAAGATAAGATAAGTAAATTTTCTGTCATATTGCAGTAAATCACTTGAAATGATTACATTGTTTTTCAAAAATTTAGCACAAATCGATTTCGTAAGATCTTATAAAGTTTTTTTTTTATCTAGCGCAAACTACCGTTTATGGCAATGTGTGCCGGAAATAAAAAAGTTTGATTTTTGCAGCTTGTTGTTATTTTACTGATGCTGATCAACAGAGTACAAAATGCGTGTGTTAAAATCATGCATGATAGCACCTATTCAATTTGCCTAGCCGTTGGCTCAAGCGAATATCGATTTGGGACAGTTAAAGGACTAATATTTTAAATATGTCCTAATCAGATCAACTCACAAAGGTGATGCAATTTGCTATGCTACGCTGCGTCATGTAACAGTGTCGTAGATTTACTGTACTTTGCGTAAATATATGCTTGCTGCATTGTCGTATCACCATTAGCGTGGCAGAGGAACGATCACACAACATACAATTTGACTTCATACGTTCCGTAGGCCTATGGTGCTGAGCGCCTTGCGATTACGTGTAAGGAACCACATGGCATATGCAGCAAAACCGTCGCCAGAAAACTGTCGATAGGGGGCTTTTCGTTGTGCGGGAGGGCTTGACATTCAAATTTGACAAAAATCCCATTGATTTATATTATTTCATATTTCAATTTGGGGAGACTTGGAGCTTGGTTTGGGGGGGCTAAAGCCCCCCCGCAGCCACGAGACTGATGTGCAGCGCTTTCAGTTTTCAAGAAGTGATTACTTGGCTAGTTCTGTCTGTGCACACACAGTAAGTTTGCAACGAGTATAATATAGGTTGTACGAGGTTAATTTTATACAATCAAACGAAAAGTGACCACTCTATACACTGGAAAAACAAATTTTTGAGCAACTAGGATATATATTTTGTAAAAATTTAGACACCACGCGCTTCAAGATGCTTTTCAGTATTTAAAAAAAATTGTTATCTCGAAATTTTAAAAAATAAAATTTATGGATTTCGAGATTCGCCAACTTGAGTTTCGTTGCTGTTGACATACTGTAGTCTTTTAGTTTCGTGTGCGTGAAGAGCGACTCAGGTGCACTTGACGTTCGAACCAGGGCGTAAAACAGAAGGGATTGGATTTGTTTCATACCAGGTCATACTTTTGACACAATCACCAGTTACGTAGCTCGTATGCACGGTGCATTCTATCTCACATTTCTTTATTAATGTCACCATTGAACAACAAAATCATGTCGACTCGAAAGAAGCCTGCAAGTGAAATATTTTCAGAACCATCACGTCTGCCGCTACAGTTTTACTAAGCGTCCAAAACTAGTCTTTGCACCGTAACCATGACAACTTGACTGCAGCCAACAATACGGTTAGACGTATTTTAATCACAAGTGTTTATTACGCAACAGAAGCGCCGTGTTTGTACCTCTCGCATGCATGTTCTATCTACAGTTACTATTTGCTAGTTACGACTGATTTGTACCCATGGTGCTGTTGTAGAAAATTTTACGGAAAATATCAGCTTGAATTTTGCTGAAATACCAGCTTTCCATTTTTGCTAGAGTTGTCTCAAGTAAACAACGTCGTGCCATGAGAACGAACTTGAAATACATGCAATGGATGCTATAAGGCCTGAAACACCACTGCAGTTTCAAAATAATTTGCTCTTGTGCTGCGCTTATGCTCAATCGTCCCCCAGTCACGAAAATAAGTTTCCGTCCTGGTTCGAACGCTAATAATTCACCGAAACTCCCCAACTGTATATGACGTCCGGCCGCAAACAATAATACTTTACTGAAAATGCAGTGATCCTTCGAATAAACGTAAATTAAATGCGCACGCGACGTGCAAGAGCCGCTACTCAGTAGTGCTGCGTTTGTTCCAGCAATTCAAAACTTACTGGGCCGGATGTTTACGATCGCTTAGCGTCTTCGTCAGACGCACATGCACATTGTCGCAGCTTCCGGGCCAGAATGAGTCACTCGCTCAGGCATGCGTTAGAAATGACGTTTTTCCTATCTGCATCTTTTGCACATTTTTTGCAAAATGTTTTCACACTTTTTTTCTTTTACGCGCCATATTTTGAAAACCACAATCTGAAACATTTGAGGCTTTTCTGCAGTGCGTATAACAACTTTAGCCTTGACAGTGCTGGACTTAACTCATATTTTTTTAGAAGGGAAACTACTAGAATTCAGCTGCAAAAACACTAGCAAACTTCATGGTTGCTAGACATTCTCTCACTGATACGTGCTACCTTTCAAACAGTTGGCAGTGCTGCACTGATTTCGTTGACAACGCTGAACAAATCAATCGAAAGTTTTTTCTTAAGCACCAGATCAAGCACCAGTAGGTGCATTGAAGAACTGTATTCTGCAGCGGTTGTGAAACCCATGGATGTCACTAAATTTGACTTTGATGACGTTCACTGCAGTCTAAAACAGCAAATTGAATTCAACTTTCTCCTTACTACAAACTCCTGCTTGAGGAGGTGCACTGTCCATGTTATAACACTGACATTAATACGGAATTCAGGAGATGATTTGAAGGCGGTACCAGGCCTTTTCTAAAAAGTTTTGCAGCTACGCCTTCAGTTCCGACTACAAGTGCCACCTCGTACCATTAGTGAAGTTCACCTGTAGATTACAGCAATAGTTTCAAATTCAAATTTGGCTTCCGCTTTATGAAGTGCGTATTATGGCTACCATTTCCAGTACGCATAATAACAATGGATCTAGACCAGGGTTTCCCAACCTTTTCAAGACACGGACAAGTTACGCAAACTGCTACTGCAGGCAAAGGAACGGATATGAGTGGACTGCAACTTCATCACTGCATAACACTAGAATCGTGAATGGGACTCTTAAGAGTGTGATACAGCCAAATAAACTGTCATTGCAAGGATTAATGCAGTTGATCAGAATTAAGCTGCTGACTTAAGGTTTTCTAGAAATTTTTGGTTCTTAGTCCTTATTTCCACAGGGGCAAATGCCCATTCCCCCCTGCGGACGCCCATATTTAGAACGTCTCATGGAGCATCATTGGTTGAGTAGATATTTCCTAGGTTAATACATGTGACGCATTTCAATTATATCAGTTTTCAGCAAAAGGAAGAAAACTTTGTCTGTGACACTAGAGAATTGCGCTTACCTCAAGCATTTCTGTTAACATTTCTGATTATTATATCTGTTGTGGTTAAAATTAACCCCAACATGTTGTGACAGTAAAATGACATATGGAAGAAAGAACTCTTCTGTTGTTTCGGAAAGAACTAGAGAAAACACTCACGCTGTGTGAAACAGACATTTGATATTGTACGAACAATATGTGAATGAGTTGTTGACGTGTATCATTATTGACTCGTATTGTAGTACCACGTAACGATGCTGATAATGCAAAAACGCACTTAGGAAATGGACTCTGACTCACAAATTTACGAACAAAACGTAGGACCTAGTGTTGTTAATATAGTGCCCATAAACCATATGTAAGAGTAAAAGGAGAAGCTTGTAGTGGTCACGTTCGTGCCACTACATAGAAAATCGACAAAGTCCAAGGCGACAGCACCAGATGAAAGTCCCTGGTGTAAAAAGTCTAGAGTTAAAATGCCTCGATCTGCAAAGACGAGGGCTTCTTTGGTCGAATGGGTTGAGACGCAGATAGCGACAACAATTGGCTTCAATCACTTCCGGAGACTGAGGGTTCGACCCTTGTGCAAGTGGAACCGCACCGGGGATCGTTCCGCTTCAAGCTCAAATCAAAAGAAACAACGCAGGCAAAGTCAAGGGGGCAAAGCTGAAAGTAAACCAGATTTCACCAGACCTAACTAGTTTGTGCCGCAGTACAAGTACAGGAAAACATGACGTGTGGCAGCAGGAGCTATGCCAGGAAATGATGTAATGTCACAAAATATGTCACAAAATATGTCACAAAGTATGTCACAGAATATGTCACAAAATACGTCACAAAGTGATAAGTTAAAACAAACCAAGAACGAGCGTTTCGACCAGGTCCGGAATTCGGATATAGTCAGGGGCCAATTTTTCAGATAGTCAGTTGAGGTCTTTGGCTTCAACCGGCAAGGCGAACTTGTGGGGTCTGGCAAATTCGTGAACCAGAATACACTTGTAGCCGAACCAAGTCTGAAATACCTAACCTTCCAGGCACGAAGGGTAGGACTTTTGAGGCCACGGGTAGTAGTGGTGGTCCTATTCAAGTATGAATTTAGTTAGGGATGTATTCTGATACTAGTGTCAGGTCGCTTTTTCAAGTTCAAACGTAAGTACAAAGCTCCGTAATGCGTTTATAGTAGATAATCCTTGTCAAAATTTTACTTAACTTTGGACTTGTAGAAAAATTCAATGAAAACTCAAAAAGGAAACAGAGTTCTGCCAAAATTTTTCATGATTTCATACTTAGACAAATCCCGTAGAAGGGGGGGTCCACATATAGGTGTCATTCGTGTATATTTTTCATGCTTTTCATGTGCATGGTTGTGTTGGATGTAAAGAGTCATAATGCGTACCTTGATGGTTAATAAACATTGTTATCCCTTATGTGGTATCAGTGGTCCTGTTGTTGGCAGCTAAGGTCAGCAACATTGACTGCAGCCCTAGTGTTGTTGTCTCTAAAAGGACAAGCCTCGAGATTCCACAAAACATGAAACATTAAGTGATATTAACGCTGAAAACCTAAAGCGTTACGGTAACTTGTTTGTACGTCCGAGTTCTTCGTGGACAGGGATTCTGAGCTAGGGCATTTTTAGGTCCGCGGGGAGCGTCGGCCGCCAAATATCCAAACAAATGTTTCAGGAATTTTCAATTAGGCTATATATTTATCTAGTAGTTTTGCATTAAATCATTTGGCGTCACTTTTTCATGTTCATTCGTCTGTCTGTCCTTATTCGTGAGTCTGCCCTCTGTCAGTCGCTTATGACTTTCTAAAACTTAAAACTCCGGGAGCGCATGCTCCAAAACTCTATACCCGTGGTTCTCAACCTTTTTAAGCCACGGACTATTTTAGAACCAGTATAAATCTTCGCGGACTCAAGATAGACTAAGTCTCCGAGAATGATACAAACACTAGTTTTAGGAAATTTCTGTTCATCGCCCACATTCACAAATTTCAACGAGAACCCTGTCTCTGAGTTTGTTTCACCAGTTTGTCGAAATAAGGGCTTGTGGTCTTCAACGCACACCACCTGATGTCGTCTTCTGGTTGAAGTTGGTATCCGTGCTTGGTTTTAAAAGTAGTTATATCGTTGAAAAACAGCTTCATAGGGGTATGTAGTTGGAAAAAGCAAAAGAGCTTTTGTTGCCTGCGGACACAGATCAGAGAGATTTGGTTCCATTGTCTGGACATCCACTCAAATTGAATCAGACTCCACAGCTGTCGACTTTGCAGCTCAATCAACGGTTCAGCAATGCAATCCACTTCACAATAAATCTGTAGCTCTGGCACCTCAAA
>Ga0210059_1006731_pt1 | contig 18386 bp, 11 predicted proteins | sample Ectturendosymbi2_FD_188042 | JGI IMG/M metagenome (GOLD analysis project Ga0210059, IMG submission 188042) | Ecteinascidia turbinata endosymbiont from Florida, USA - Sample 2 (SPAdes) (version 2) | ecosystem: Host-associated > Tunicates > Ascidians > Unclassified | place: Key West, Florida... | reverse complement strand
GGGGGGGTTCATCCTGGAATTGCAGCTGAAGCAGGAGGTTCCGGACAGCGACTGCATTCTCGCTTTCTGAAGCGCCATTGTCTGCCCCCCTGTCAGCAGAAGGGGAAGCACCAGGGAGGGGTGGCGGTTCACTCGCAGGGTAAGATTCGGGAGCATCTACAAAACAGGCCGATCCTTTAACGCTGGTTAAAGTCCCAAGAGGAAAAACAAACAAATATTTTTGATCAAGGAACTCACTAACACATTGGATCTACCCCTTTTTTCTTGAGTTTAAAGATTTGCAAAAATTATTTTTTCAGAAAAAAAATCGTTTTCATCAAACCCAGCACAGCAGTAACTTTCTTTAGACTTCTCTCAAAGTTAATGTTTTTTTCACTTCTCTCAAAGTTAGTCACGAGGTCAAACAACCTGCGATCCAAACAACGCAATGCCGTGATGCTTGCAATGCGTGTCGCGACAAAGACAACCACACTTTGACGTGTGACACGTTTTGAAACGTCAGAAATTTCTCACCTTGCTTCGAGCGACGTTCTTCGATTGGCTGCGCCCGCCCGGCATGCGTGATGTCATGCGGTCCGTTTCCACGGTTACCAGGATAATCACTGGCGGCGGTGAAAGGGTTTGCTCGTGCGGCGGCGAGTGAATTCGCAGCAGCGGATGCTGAAGGGGGGTTGGGACCTTCGCTCAACATCTCCGCAACAACGGGAGGTTCGCTGCTCGTTTCCATGGCAACCGGTTGGTTTGGGTTTTTCGCACTTGGAAAAGATTTTATCGCAACGTCCGACGCCGCCTCCTGCGACTCTTCGCTCGCCTCTCTGTCGATGACGTCATCTCTGACGTCGCCGCTCTCGTTCTCGACGTGAGCATGAGCCTGGTGATACTTCAGAGCGTCCGCGGTTCTGGCAGGCAGAAAAGTTTACGTTTGCGATTTCTTTATTCAGGCGTTTTTCAGTCAAGATTTCCCTTTGCGGGCAATTTATGCGCAAATTCGAAAATTAATAAATTCAATGATGCATCGACACCGGGTCAGTAAAAGTAATGCAAGAAAAAACTCATCTAACCACTAAAAGCAACATGCACATTGCTATGCACACAATGACACTTTGTCACGTCGCAATTGCAACATACTTGTATTTTTTGTTGCAGTTAGGATGAGGGCAGCTGAGAAGGTCCGGCGAAGGACATCCTGATGACTCGCTCCCTGCGCAGAAGAAGAAATAGATGCTGGAGAGGTTAAGACTTTCAGGACATACACAGTAATTTTAATTTGATTTTGGGACAAAAATCAGCTGCAGGCTGAAGCCTGAAATTTGTTTCCTGTCGGCACGGTTGAGGTGAGCGCTCATTCCCAAGCAACGCAAGGGCAATTCACTAGTGGCCGTGGATCGAACACCCAACCTTCCAGTTGAGAGGCGGACACTCTGCCTCTGAGCAACTGCCACCCCCGGTACACAGCAAAAGTAACTAGACAATAAATTTACCACATACAGCAAAACATGTACCGGCATTTGAACTGTTTCGATCGCTCTGTAGTTGCTGGAGCTGAGGAGTGACGTTCCTCCTCCCCCGTTTGTTGCCAGGTTTGACCCCGTACGAAACATCCAGTTCACCAAGTTCTGATTCTGAGGTCTGTGACATCATAAATTTTTTTTTGACGAAACAATGCGAAGTAAAATAACAACGAACACATTAGTTTGCATTGAAAAGATTTTCCGGCAATACCTTTACCGCCCTCTTTTTGGCGGTGGCCGAGGGACTTCCTTTCAAGTCCTCCGCAACAGCCCCACGACTTCTGCCTTTGCGAAGTGAGACGTCGCTCGCGCCATTGCGGGGTCTCTTGGGTCGCCCGTTCTTACCCCGAAGCTCCATTTCCAACTCAGACTCCGCGAACCTTAAAATTCAAGGATTAGTTTCCATCAAAACCCGAGGAACTGTTCGCATCGCATCAATCGCTGACTCGAGAAACAACTTAACGTCCCATCCTCTTTATCTACGGTGGGGCAAAGATAACACACAGTGCGTGGTTTGGACGTCCGCCATTATTTTTTAATTGAGCAAAAAAGGTCGGCAAATAAATTTAAACGAGTTGTCGGCGCGGTCAACCATACCTCGGAGGTGCCCAGTCATGCTTGGTTGAGTCCAGTAAGGTTCCGATATAAGTTCGGTTCCGCCACGTCACGTTCACGACGAGCACCCCTGAAACACAACGAGCACCCCTAAATCACAACGAGCACCCCTAAATCACAACGATACGAAAAAGTTGCAGGCAATGATTTCAGCTTCAGTGACGCTGAACAGTTCCCTCCAACACTGTTGGCAACGACATACTCTGCATATCTGGTCGGAAGAAGAAAGTGGCAACAAAGCAGCAGTGGGAAAAATCGATCGAGATCAATCGATTCTGCGAAGTACGAAATCTGTCTGAACCCGAACTAAGGCGCTGACTTCTCATTAATTTGATGACGCACTAGTGGGCGAAGCACGTTACGACAGACGGGGATTACGGGAGTCGCTCAACCGATTAAGAAACATAACGAGGGGGCTTTGTACTAATGATTAATGTAACAAAGGATTGGCGGCCAATCGAGCTGATGTAAAAGATAGTCATCCCAAGACGCAACATGTGGGGGTGGTTGAGGGGGAGTTGACCGACTGTGCTTGTATGGTTTTCGCTGTGCGAGAAGAGCTCCATCATTGTAACATCACAAAGAAGCCACCTCGGCAAGACAACTATACAGAAGAAGCGCATATCTGATTTCACCTAGTGAGATTTATGGCCAGAAACCGTGGTTGACAGGTTCGAACACGTGGATGATATAATTATACAGGACAACTACTCTGACTGGAAACAACCTGGAATGAAACTGGCTAAGATATTATGACTACGGGCCAGAAGCTGGCCAGCTATTATGGCAACAGGCCATACAAGTTTGGTTAATTACCTTAGCATTTCCATTGGTCGCTTTGATACAATTGATAAAATCTACATTCTGCGCTGATCTTACACGGCATGGTGGCAATAGGCGCTGAAACAAGTCGATATTTTTTTAAACATAACAGAAGTTTTACATGTCGCAAACAAACAAGCCGCTGCAACGGTGCTCTTTTTTCGTATGCCGCAAATGCTACTCAAACAGAAGTTTGTGATTACTGTTTATTATGCAGCGCTCAGAGTTGATTGCAAATGACCAGACATTTGATTGAACGACAAACTGACAAGATCAAGGATGAAATTTGTGAACATGAAGTAGGCTACTGCGAAGAAAGAACCACAAGCTGATTCGACAAGGAAGTCCGCAAAAAGATTCGATAGCATCTAATAGCTATTATCGCCAACGAAATCCAAAACAGACCAGATCCCAACTGAATCATTAAATTTTCAGTCGCGACGAACTTCAATACAGATCGTGTTCCACTGCTCTGCTGCATCTACAAACACTTCACGTTTGATAAAACACAAACGCATCATCGATGGCCTATTTTTACGGAACACGAGACAATGCATGGGATCTTCCAGACAAGGCGCCACATAAAATTTTACGCGCAATCCAACGCAAGCAAATAACCAAACGTTTTTCGTTATGTTTAAATTTTAATGGTTTCAGAAAAATCGCGCAGCGCCCATTAACAATTCCTGACATGTTTGGAGAAATACACACATCCTCATATGTTTCAGTGTGACCGACAATTATCTGGCAACACCTGTTTCTTTCGATATCCATTCCAACAACGTATTACAGGTTTGCCTGCTTTGCACACAGCGAGGTGACGATGAATCATACGATGACAGGTTATTGTCGAACAAAGTATGAGCCTGCTTTTTGGCAACCCTATGCAAAATGAGCTGCATCACCTTTGCAAAGACTTACTGCTGAAATGTAGATACACATGTGCAAGTACGAACCATCGCATGAGTTAACGAAAGCACAGCACCACAGGCAGAGTCCTCGGAGACTCAGTAAACCGAGAGTACTCAATTCCAGGGATTTGTTGCGTAATAATCCCCCCTCTGTTGACACAACAAGTCGAAACACCAAAACGTGGCTTTCGCACCAATTTGCCGGAGGTGACTGGACGGTTAATATCAATAGTAACAAAGCTCATTGTTACTCACAGTGACATTGAAACCTATTCATTCTCGACAGTGCAACGCAGAGATGCTGCACCAACTTCACAATGCACCAGTTGTCTGACTTGGACTTGTCGGAGGTTCACGAGTCTCATAAACCTACCCAGGATTAAGATTCCTAATGATCAGCAATTTACTTCATGACGACCTAGAGCCAAAATCTTTTGGCTGCAGACATCAAACGCGTGGTTGCAACGACCTGAAGTGACTTTTATGCTTCTGTGCAAAGGCATAGCTGTGTCGGAAATTTGCTCGTTTTTCATGGCTGCGTCAAATTGCCACGGGAACACGCCTTTGCAAAAAATAAGAGAAGTGCGTACTGCAAAAATAACGGCCAAAGCCATGGCGAAAAACAAAAACGCCTGTAACTGTTAGCACTTCGCTTTTTCGTGCACCAAAATAATCTAACACAGCAACAAGTCAAAATGATAAACAAACGATTAAAATTATCTCTGCCAGTCACGCACCGCTGCACGTAACACCGAAGCGCATTCTGGGAGCGCTTTTCAATCCAAACATTTCCTGGCCTTGCGCTCAGGCCAGGAAGGAGCCGCGGGAAGTGATCGCCGCGACGACCTCCATTCATTGAACGACGATGTGCTGCAATGAACAGCAGCGCGCCGAGCCTTGCCAGACAAGCAAGGAACCTCGCGTCAGTTCGCCGCCTTCTGCGTGCCGCGCATTCTCACAATGATTGACCACCCACCTGTGTCAGTTTCGTACCACACGATTCCTTTCAAGTGAATGTCGGTTCCTGGCTCACACGGTCCCAGACAGTCCGGCTCGGTCACAACTCCAACGTCGTTTGTGGAAGTAAGAGTTCCCACCGATCGTTGTGAAACTAACGCAGCGTTGCTTTCCTGTGGAGAGAACTAAGCGATCAACGGAATATTCGTCTTTCGTTTCTGGTTCCAAACAGAAGCATGTTTATCCCAGGGTTCCCACACATTTTTAAAAACTATTTTCCATACTTTTTCAATACCTTTTCAATACCAAATTAGAACACTTTAATACCATCATGTATCTTCATATTCCAAAAATTTCATCGATGGAACACAATGCAAAAAACTCTGCAAGAATGTCATCAGTGGTAAAGAACAAAATTTCAATCAAATCGCTGAATTTAGACTTTCCATACTTTTTCAATACTTCATGTACATTTTGGCCAAATTCAATACATTTTCAAGGCCTTCAAAACTGATTTCAAAATTCAATACTGCGTGGGAACCCTGTTATCCCTGCAAAACTGGACTCATTTACTGTGCAACTCGACAAATACCTAAGCAAAATCTTCAAAGCTTATAGAACAACTATGTCCTTACCGACTTAGCAAATTAAAAATGCAGAATTGATAATTCATTTTTAACACAAAGAATTGCTTTTCAAAAAATCTGATCAGCTGATATGCATTGATGACGTCACCAAGTTGAGCCCGCTTTGATTCTCAGTTTCATGATCCGTTGATCATTACCAAACAAATTCGTTCATTATTACCAAACAAAATGCGACTGCCCCAGCAGCGTTGCACATTAACCGGATATGTGAAACTTGAAGCTGATAAAGTGACATCATGCACCACCACCACCCCCCAGACTGATGCACACAGCGGCGTGTTTAGAAAGTTTATGAACTGAAATTTAACCCCAGGGAGGTCTCGCAAAACGCAACACACCGGCATCTCGCCGTATTTATTTTCGAGGATACTTATTCTTTGCCAGAGGTCGCTCGCACCTGATTCAATGTCGACCACACCGATGTCGTCTGCGTTGAACTGCTGGAAACAGCGGAACCGTTGTTGGGCCGCGGGGGAGTAAAGGCTGTGAACAAACTCGACGGGGCGAATACTGGGGGGTTCGCGTTAGACGCGGTCGAACAACCGGACGAAGCCGGCGACTTCAAGAATCGCGTCTCGCCGCGCTCCGGACTGATTCCTGAATGCACTGATGACGTCACAATCGACTTCTTATTGTCGGATTGTTGAGTGTCGCCTGCACGGAAAACTTCCCTGTGTGACGAAACAGCTCCGCCGCTCGCCCGTTTTGTTTCCTGTCAATCACAAACTTCATATTAGTGTCGCGACGCATTTCGCAAACGCTGCAACGAAATTACATCAAAAACGCCATGAATGCGAATACGCGACTACTTCCTTAATTGAGGCCAGGCTCAAATTCAAGAGAATCCATTACATACTGCGATGCAAAAGTTGACGGCGCGCATTTTAAAATATAGCCCGAACTAAATATTAGTTGATTTGCAGCAGCTTCTGGTAACGACAGTGACGGGATTCGTGTCGCTATAAATCAACAACTGTTAGAAATGCACGGACTGAGGGAAGAACGCTTCAAAACACAGCAGGTCGATGTCGTCCCACTCCGGCTTCACTTCGTGTCAAGTTACAATCAGATCAGAGCGCTACGAACATGACTTCGTCATCTGATACTTGCTATAAACTCGAGTTCATCATCTGATACTCGCTACAAACTCGACTAACTGCAACCGCGAGCAGTTCGTCAACTTCCACAAACTCGTGTCCTTCACGGTTCGAGGCATGGAAAGGCATCGCATGGAACGCAAAGTTCCGGCGCACATGACAACGTGATTGTGACGTGACAAATGCGTACACGAGCGCGATAGCTCGTTGACTGGGTCTAAACAGCTTGGCAGCGATGTCAGGAACACGTTTGCCGTGGAGCGCAGATCCGGACCGCAGCGAAACGCCTGCTGGACCACGACACCGATGACGTTGCAGCTGCCGAACAATGGCACCCGTTTCAGACGAAATTGCTTGTAAGTCGCCGGAACACAAACAGACATTCATCGACAAGCGCCTGGTTTTAAATCACTGATTGCTTGATAGCAAGTGGCGCACTTCGAATTCGAAAAACATGAGCAGCAAGCGACAACACAACCAACAACCCCTTTTCGCAAGTAAGGGCTCAGCAAATTCACAAGTTATGAACAACATCGCACTTGCAATGGGGGCGCACTAAACAAGTCTCGTATTTCTGTTTCACTGGAAGAAGCTCAAGCCAAAAACAGCAGGTGGATTAGGAGTGAACACGACTGCAAACAACTTCGCATGGAAGAAGGAAGTAATCGAGCAGTTGTTTGCCAAAAAGCAGCGACGCTTAAATGTCCAATCCAACCGGAGGTCTTTGTGGCAAAATATCTTGGACCATCAGTTAAAGCACCTCAATAAACAGCGTAGCGTTTCACTTCCAAGAAGAAGCGGAGAAAATTCGGTGGCAGTGAACGATCGACGTTCAGTGGAAATTCAACCTCAACATTTCCATTACATACAAACAGCAGTGGGAGTGAGTCACCACAATACAGCAATGAGCATAAACAAGCACTGAAAAATTAGTTGCAAGCAATAAAACAAAACATCTCAGTTATTTTTTTTTTTTTATTGAATTGAGATAATCAGTGTTAACGTTACTGGATTGAAACCAAGAAGGAACAGGGCGCCTGGTGTACCAGTGTAACTTTTCCTTTATTTTTTCGTTCAGATATTTAATCGTTCAATTTTTTCTGATCAAAATGAAAAAAAACTGTTTCCTTTGAAGGCCACGCTTTCTCCCTGGTATGCGACATAAAAATGCGGTAAATACGGTTTTCGCTTAAACTTCCTCCTAAACGAAGCTCTTTTCAGCGAAACGTTTTTGAAATCATGATGTCATGGACATGGCGCTAACCAGGTATAAACACAGAGGTTGTTCCATTGACGTAATAATCAACAAAATCAAGTTACTCTTAACAATTAGTTACATTAGTACCTTACCAAAACGCAGAACAGACGTTGAAAGTGTTATTGATTATTTCGAAAAACAGTCATTTATGCTTAGATTTGGTATTTTTGCTTACAATCTATCGCGCATTGTAATGAAACGCTAGTTCGCCGCATGTTGCTGCAAGCTGCAAGGCCAACAACAGGCTTCGTCGCTCCTGATATCTAGAAGACAATCTTCTTAACCAATCGCACAGGTTGGACTGCCCCTCGACGGCAATGATAAGCGAGAACACCCTCGACGGCAATGATAAGCGAGAACACTTAAACTACCCCTTTATCTCCGGCGAAGTTCATTCTGCGTTAGGGAGGAAGCTTCGAGAAGGTTTATCGCGAGACGCAAACGAACCGAATTGGTTTGGTTTGCTCTCCGACCGGTCGGCCGCGATACCTGCTGCATTTCGATTTTCACCCCTCGGTTAGTTCGATCGCGACGTAGTGGAACATTCCTCCAAACTTTTGAATTGCAGAATTTATAAAATGTCCCAGGCAAAGATTTCACAGCTTATTGTATAGGTTTCCTTTCGATGCTCGCCGTTTGAGCGCAATCCAACACGGCGCAATTGCCATCCAAAACATAACGTTTGCTGCCTCGACGCCATACCACGGTATTGCCCACTCAACAGCAACTAGCTTTGTAGAAACTTCTCTTAAACTTTCGCTCATTTTTCGTGGAACCGTTCCCATTTTTCGTGGAACCGTTCCAACACGCTCAGTTTGTTTTAAGTCCAGCGATGATCAAATTTAAATTTAGAACAACACGAGACTGTGCGGTTTCTTATCTGTTTGTCTGTCGGTTTCCTAAAAATACCGCAAACGTTTCTAAAAGATACGATCGTTTCAACACTTATCCCAAGCTACTGAACAAAACAATGGGAAAAGACGCACTCTTCTAAAGCGAATGTCAAAAAGTTTTCTTAAAACCGTTTAAACTGTAATCTTAAAAATGCATTTAAAAACATTTTATGAATAAAGTAAGAAGTTATGAATTAATGTACATTACTAAAATGTAACTCGACCCACGTATATACGTCATCGCATGTGACGTGTCAGCTGTAGAAAAATACGCACATTCGCCCAAACCCAGGGTCGCTAAAACAGTATGGGACAATTTTTGACCAAATAAAATTGCGATTGGCAATGAACTTATGGATATGCTTATCGACGCTTTACTGACCACTGCTTTCTGCTTTGAGCAATTGCAAACCCTTCCATGCCGCTGTAGGGTTGACAACTGGGAGGGTTGTGGCTTACAGAAGGACCGTCAAACCTGCTGAACAGGAAAAGCAATTCGGTTGAACGTTGCTACAAGTTATCAATTTTGACGTCAGGGCTTAATGGTGCTGCTGTTTGATGCTTAAAACAAGCAAACCGTTATCAGAATGGAAGGAAATTCACAAGACAAAAGGTTGATGAGTGAACATGAAATTTGGTGAAGTTAGAAATTTGAAACTTAAAGTGAAAAAAAACTGACTTCGTTCATTTTCATTTGCACGACCGCGGTGTCGAGCAGGTTGGCGGCGATTTCCCGACTGACTGATCTTCATGACCAGAACCCAAAGTGCTTTAACCTCAAAATCATCTTATGTCGTTGATGTAATACTAAGCATTCATCCGTAACATTTCTTGCCCTTGGTTCTGGAGAGTGGTATCATTACAGAATCATGAAAAGTGATGACCAAATATCGCTGTAATGAATGATTGAAGTAATGGATGATGGATGGGCCGAATAGAGGGAAGAGGTCAAAGCCACGTCTCGAGCACTTTATGCACGCAGATACGACAGTGCTTGTTTTTAACAAAGCTGAAGTAATGAACAGACCTACTGTATTTACCGACACCGAGATGGTCGCGGATATGTCCCCAACAATAAACATTGAGAGGTTTGAGTCTGGGCTAGGTCGTGGTTAGTGTTTGTCGTGGTTGGTGGTTAAGTGCTGCAGTTTCTTGCCACCATATTTGTTAATTATTTTGGGGATACCCTCGCTACGCATCTGCCTGGGAATGCAAAACACGGCAATGACTTCACTTTCTACAGCAAATGGGACTTGAACCGACAGAACCAAAAACCTCACTAGCTACGTAAATCAAATATTTTATCATTATACGAAACAAATATAGCTTATTATTGCAAACTGAGCTGCCATTCTAATGTAATTTACTCGCCCGGCACTCGAGACATCCAACCAGCACTGGAACATACCAGAGTGTGGCCAAAATTTGCAAGAGGGAAATAGACCGCCCATGACACCATCCTGTCTACTGCACACTGACTGCTGGTCGTCTCGCCAGGCAGGGAGGCCAAGTCGTTGTGTCAAAGACGATGACAAGAAGGTAACAACAGGACTTCGGATGCGTTGAAAGATTGTAAACAAATGCTGGAATGATCGGTCATGCGGAACCTGTCCTGGGTGAAGCGGCCTCGCGATTAACAGTCGCTGGCTGATTGGCTGATTAAATCCGATGCGAGGAGGCAGACAGCAGATGGTGGTCTGAGAAGAGATCAGATAAACAATAATCACCTCACGCGTGAACGCGCCGCGACATGAACTGGAAGCTGTTTAACTGTTGACCTTTCAGTCGTCAACACCTTTGCTGCTTGCGAGCTCAGCTCAGCTCATGGAACGAAGCGGAAGACAAAAAAAGTGAAGGAAGTGATGAATCGAACGCTGAGCGGTGTTGAAAATACAACGCATTCCGCTTAACGCAATAATTACCACTTTGTACACAACAGCATTGGCTAAACCAACAATGCATACAAGGCAACGCTGAAGAGCTCAGCTGCAGTTTGCACGACAAACGTGCATGCAGTGCTTTCGCGTATGATGTGTTGTCGCTTTTATGAAACTTTTTTGACAGTAGGGGAGGAAAACACCATCAACGATGAAGGAACCGCGAAACTGTGCGACGTGTCCGTATCGCCAATTGCGGCGAATTTTTCTATTCTACACCCCCCTGCCGCTTCCGCTCTTTCACTCGTTTCCGAGGATCTCAAAAGACGTCGAATGTAGTCGTCGTTTCATTGCGTGACGGTGCGCTGCCGCAGCCTCACACCCTGAAACAGCCCGACAATAGTTCCTAGCCCGGCAGAAGTTGCTTGCCTCGTGGCGTCGCGCAATGTCGCCGAAGAATGCACTTTTTCCCTGCGACGGTCTCCGGTGACGGAGGTCGGCCGCCGCTGCTGCCGCGGTCGGCGTGAGCCCGGTGATAATCTGAGCCAGTCAGCGAAGCGGGACCAGAGGCTGGCTTCGGGCTGACGACGATGAACAAACACATCGCGATAAGCTTTCCGGGCGTCGCTCGTCGCGCTGCGCGATGCCTTTTAAGCCCGGTGTCATTTAACCAGCGCGTGAAACGCGAGCAAGTCACCACGGCGCTCGCCGTAACTCCCGTCTCGTACCTGCTACGTGTTTGCCAGTTATACATTTGCTGTTAAGCATACGACGCAAACTTTATAATTTTCGGCCGAACTTTGACCGAATTTGTAGAAGACATTGTCACATTTCAAGGAGCATTTTCAAGCAGCAAGTTCCACCGCTCACAGCAGCGCAAGCAACAAAACTATTGTTCTAGAGCTGTCCACTTCAAACGCTAAATATAAAAATGGTATCGGTTTAACGGGGCCGCTTTTGCTAACGTTGCAGTTGAAAGCAATAACCACAAGTCGACCGATGAGTCGGAAGACTCGAGATAGGGACCATGGAATTAGCTTCAACTGAAAAGCTTAAACTTAAAATGAATCGTTGCAGTATCGCAAATGCCGGCTTGCATGTAATCACACTCCAGCATGGGTTGTCGCGTACGGCGAAATAAAACGAGCTTGGCAGAAGTACCTCATGTGGGCAAGTGAGTGGCGCTTCAACGGCGGTTTATAGTGAACCCGAGTCACTTTAATAGCAAAACGCCGCTCTGATAGGAAGCTTGCATTGGGCTGATGGTCACCATTGGCAGCAACAACCAGCAGGACACAGCGCAGGAATGTCGCTTTCCGCTCACTCCTCACCTTGGCGTTAATCTTTCTTGTGGTCAATGACTGACTTTCAAAACGCGTCAGCTAAGTCCCGAATATAGCGCCCGTGCGACAACAGCTCGCCTCTTTCAAACAACGACGATACGCGTCAGCGCATTGCTGAAACCCGCACCTTCCCACGTATCGAGCGGCTCGGGCGATACGAACTGCACTTGTCTGGGATGTGCTGAACACTGCCAGGAGTAACAAGTACTGTAGTAGGTGGCCGTGCGTACGAAGAGGCAAAACGTATCGACTCTTAAGCGCTAAGTGAAGCACATCGCAGGTACTGACGGCGATAAACGCATTAGGTTGCAATTAAATTTCGAGTTTCCTTTTTGCACAGGCCGCTGTTGTTTAAAACTTGACTACGAGAATTTAGCAGCATCGCGACGAATCACGAGTTATCAACTTTCCCGAAAATTTACGATTTATATTCCGAAACCGAAGGTGGTTGATCACACCACTGACCTACACGTTGATTCACAAGAAGGCAGAGCTTACAAATCAAATCAATGTTCCATGGGAGATCGATCACCAATGGCTTAATGAAGCTCGCAACCAGCACAGCTTGAAATATCTTAGAGCGGCAAAATACCTACAAGCTGTGCTCGCAACCAGCACAGCTTGTAGGTATTTTGCCGCTCTAAGTAAAAATGTCAAAGCGGGCGAGATTACTTCATACGGTCTTCCTCAGGTATTCAATGTATGAATGCATTTTGTCCCCAGCAACAGTTATTTAATGAATGCATGTCAGATTTGTTTCGCCGGCCGTAAAACACGAATAACATTTCGGATAGCTTTCGTACTCTGAGTGCATACCTCTGCCAGCAAGACACTGCAGTATTGCCAAACTTGCGGTTTTCCCGCGAATTCGGGCTTGGTTTTTGACTTGTGGGTTGCCTGTTTTTGGCCCGTTTTCCTTTTGCGGGTTGCTTGTTTTCCTAATTTTGCGGAACTTTTGCTGTTTCAATGCACTGTGAAGTGCCATTTAGGCGCGTTTTTGTGGTAATTTACTTATTTTGGGCTTGTTTTTACGGATTTTCCTGCTTGTTTGTTTAATTTACCGGTAAAACGCATTTTGGGCTTATTAGTTCAGATTTGCTTGCTCGTTTTTGTAAATAACCTACCTGTTGAGCTAACGGCATGCACGCGCGCAGAAGCGTTGCGAAGGCGTCACGCTTTTTCACAAACGAGAGCTAACCAGCTTAACTGTCCAGTGCTATTCTGTATTCTGTTCCAGAGATTGTGCCCGAGCGAACAGTGTTAAATTCCGTCATTTATTAGGTCAGATACCCTCACACACCGACAGCAGGTCAGGTGCATTACTTACCAGCAACCAGAAATTAACCTGCTAGACACGAGCGCATCAACCGCATACATTCATGCAATCATTGTGGATGACATTCTCTAATAAATTCGGGTCCCAAACTTGTAAACGGTAATTAAAGTTACATGTCTATCAAACAAAACCTTTGAGGAACTTGAAAACTTGCGTTCGCGCAAGCCTCAATAAAACCTTGATGTGTTGAAAAGGTAGAATCAACTGATTGTGGCGTCACAGACACATCCAAATTCGTTTCAAGTTTTCTGGCAACACCGCAGGAAAGTCCTGGGCAGAAACGTTCAGTTCCAGCAGGATCTCATTCTCTCGTTGCTTTACGAACAAAGAAAGACAAGCAGCAGGGCAGAACACTTGAAGCGCAGAAACGATAAAAGTGTTTGCTGATGAAAAGCATGGGATCGCATCAGACACGCTTGTCGCCTGTTCCACTTTAAGTGCTGAATGCGAGATAAGGCCAGCGGATTAACTGGCTTTAGCGACCAGCCAGGCAAACACTCCTCGGAGAAAGGAAGAAAAGATAAATGTTCACTTTACGCTCTCAGCGAAAGGAGCTCCCTGGTAAATCTTTCGCTGGCCAAGCTTGTCGCGCAGAAATTGGAAAGGCTTTCTGCACTGCGAGCAAGCACTGCACCGGCCTGTCGCTGCCACGTCCCTCGGCGTGTTGGGGGACAGCGGCCCCTTTGAAGCGCGGATTGCGGGCTGTTAGTGACGACAGAATGGGCAGCGAGCAGCAAGTGCCGCTCGATCAGGGAAACACCCGAGGCTCTTGCTCGGCTCGTCGCACAGCAATCCAACGACGTCAACTTTTACGAATTAAAATTTATTTCGACCGGTAGGCGGACGTGACGTCGTTAGGGAAACGTAGTTGTTCGCCGTCGTTCAAAGCGCGCTTTTATCACAGCAAGCAACTTGCGCAATAGTGTATTACAAAAGAAAAGACGATGATCTCGAGCAGAGGTGGGGAACCTGTGGCCCGCGTGAAAATTTAATTTGGCCCGCATCAGAATTTGTTACCCATATGAGAACACAACATCGCGTCAAAACGAAACTTCATGGCAAGCAGACACGTAGGCAGTTAACTGAAGAGAAATTTCTTGAGTTTTCTCTCCTTGTTTTCCTTCGGAAGATAAAGGTGGAATTTTAAGATTAAATCAATTAATTTGCGACCCGCTTATCTGCCAAATTACTTTTTGAACCATTCCATTTTTACCCCTTACTGACACTTATATGTCAGTTAAAACAGACATCAATGCATCCGCTGGTCAAGTTTTTATTCCCGCGAGTCAAAATAAAGTTTGGCGCTCCGTGGTTCGAGCCAACGCGGTGTCGCCTGCCCAGCAGTTAATCTCGGCTGTTAACAGCGCGGTTTTGTCTCGAGTTTAAATCGTTTTTTTAAATTTAAATATCTTCGACTGTTTTGGCGCCCCAGCACTGGCCACGTCTTTCCAAAGTGCGGACTACCATTGATTGACTTGATTGAAATTCTACGTCAGCTGAGACTTAGTTCCAACGGACCATTTGAGTTGAGAAAACAATACATCGCAGCCTGCTCTTGTCCGTAACGTGCGAAAAAGAAAAGATATTCAGGGACAGGCAAAACATAAATGATGGGATGTCAACCTATTTTTAACACACTGCAATACGTTCTACGCAAGATCAATTTCCAACGACAGCAATTTATCAGCAGTCGGGCTGCCTCTTTCGCCCGCTGTGATATTTCGCAGCACGTGAGCTTCCACATCAGCGGCGAGCCGCAAAGTTGACCGTCAATAGGATGCAATTCGTTCTGGACAAACTCGCAACTACAGTCAACCCGAAATTCTGAAGATCAGCAGTGGAAAGGTTCTGTGCGCCTCAAATCCAATGATACGCAGCCTCATGAATCATTCACTCGGCAAAGACAGAATTATTTAACGCTCTGCTTACCGTCGACGGGAAAGCACACAATCGTTGTTCGCAAAAGCACCGCAAATTGCGTCGCAATCAAAGAGCTAACTCTTCAAGTCGGAAAACACGCCACTTGTTGCGCAAACTTAACCGTTCAAGCCAGTAACACCCATCATGGCGTTGTTGTTGGAGTGGAAAGCGTGAACGACAGTTAGTAGAGAGAACGGCTGACGCGCTGGTTCTCCTCGGCAAGCTCGATTCTCTCAAAGCAGGCGCGCTGTCCGTTGACTGCTTTTTTCTCAACCGCAGACGGATTCCGGGCTTGCGTATCGACATTCGCTTCAGTGGTGAGTGGGTTAAGGTTTTTTCAGTCACCTGTTTACAGTCGCGCTCCAGAGGCAACCACATACATTGCTCTCCTTGTCGCCGGGCAAGCCTTGAACGACGAGCGCATGCGATGCAGTGCTCAAACACGACCTTTGACACCCTGGTCTTTCGCAAACATCCACGCTTTTCGCACAAATCGTCGCGCAGCGTGTGTGACGTCGACAACCGCCGCTGCCGAAGTCGCGCAGTTTTTCGTGAAAACCAACAAAACAACATCTTAACCACTGCAAGACGAAACAACTTTAAAAAATTGCGCGCAGCACTTCTAACGCATGAGCGACCCTGGTCAGGTTAAATGCATCAGCAAAGGTTTGTTGCGCTTTCGTTTGCCCCTGAACCAAGATCAGTTAGTCTTTGAGTGAAGGATTCTAACTAAACGCGGGCATGTACAGATTCAGTGACAATATCAATCATGTCCCTTTCCAGGGAACTCACGCACACGCGATGGGTGGAGTTTGATCTGAAAATGGTCAAGTGTTTGACAAAGTGCAGAAAACATGGCGCAGAAGACGGGTCGGTCGGCTTACCAAACAAAGCACAATATATTTCAGGTGCAATTAAACACCAGGTGTTTTACACGATCGCAAGGTGATTGGAAGAATTATATGTCATAAGGTTAAAGTTTGCTGAATAATGCAGCATTGCAGCTTACGATTTCATGTCACGGTCACGGCTGTGTTGAGTTGGCACGGAGTTAATCGATTCAAACCACGCAGGGTAAGAACAACGGATAATATTTTCCACAAGATCTTTGATGCGCTCTACTATTGAACTGTTGGTTCAGGCATGGGCCAGTGGTTAGGAACGTCACGACACTGTCCGTTCAGCAGCCCCTTGAGCGACTGACATATAATCAGGCATTTCATGTGAACTTGAGCTTCATTCTGACCCGCGAGCTGCAGCGCCGTTTGCGATACGACTCGAACACGGCATCTAATTAAACCCGACCAAAAATCCATCGCTAATCCGCTCTCAACAAGCGCAGCGCTGTTACAAGCAGTAGCGGGCGCAGCACTTGGCCGACGACGTGGAGGCCGTTGTGCAATCGTCGATCGATAAAACAAAGTCTTCGCTGGGGAAAGCCGCTCGCTGCTACAAAAGCGAGCCGCGCGACGCGACCTCGCCATCGATCAAGCACCACCCAAGTCTCGATTACACCCGAGACTCGCGGCATCGAGTCGTCGTTTCGCTTTCTCGGCCAAACAGCGGGGAACGAGCACTTCGCAGGAATTAAACTGGAACTAAGGCGCCGTCCTCCGTTCATTCGCGACTGGACATTAGCTCTGCTTCGAGGTTGACTTGCCAGCCAGCCAGCAACACAGAAACCTCGACGCACCGAAAAATCGCTTTGGCAGCGTGTGACATCGATGTGCTGTCAAAGGCCCTTGAAACGACTTGCGGGAGATTGTGATACTGCAGTGCAAGGACTTTTACACATGCTTTTGATCACAGTCTATGAAAATATTAAACGTTTAAACTGTGCAAAAGAACTATCCAAACAGCGCTTCTGCAAGACGCGCTTGTTATTTGAAACTGAGCGATTTCCCGGTTCGCCCCTCTTCCGGATTTTTGTCGCTATCTTAAAAACATTGCTAAGGAACAGTTACAGCTCAAAGCAGCAGCTTCGAGTAAATTCACTGCTACGCAGTGCTTGCTTCATGGAGGACCTCGTTGTTCAAACCAATGTCGCTTTGAGGTTTCAACAATCATCTGTCAGCACTTGAGCATTTCACGCGTGAAGTGTTACGTTCATTTCATGAAACCGCCACCACTCAAGAGGTAACCTCTCGCGAAGAAACTGAAAACCACAGCATCAACATTCATTCATTCCAAGCAACTTCAGGTTTGGACGACCGACAAGAAAAATCGACAATGATTTTGACACTGCCTGTCAGGCTAGTTACAAGACTATCGTATCGACATGATGACGATGGTTCAGACAACCTTCTATTTTAAGCAAATAAGATCAAATAATAAACCTTCAAATTCCACCGACCTTTCTTTAACGTTCCCCAAAACTAAGAAATTCACCAGGAATTCAGTCTTAAGTTAGGTTTACAACTAAATAACTTTTTCGGTCCATCGTTCGGCGCATCACAAATAAAACATCGTCGCGACTTTTTCGACGCAAATCATTGCTTACGAGAAAAGCTGGGTTTCTACGAAGTTTTGAAAATAAATTTCCAGACATTTCCAGACCTAACATTTCCGTATGGCCTACCCAGGTCAAATTCAGGCTGTAATATTTAACACGAAATAAGTAAAATTATATCAGTCTTGAATTAAATTTTATCAAAATGTATGCCAAAACATGTCTGGAAGATTATTTTCTTTTTCCATACTAACAAACCAAAATAATTTTTTTCTAGACTTTTCCAGACTGGAAAATGACAAAAAAATTTCATACTCTTCAAGACGGGGTGGAAGGAACCCTGGAAAAGGTTAAAAGCGGAGACTTGGCTGAGGATGATCGGAACTACTAAGAGCTCGCTGGCTTAGAATCAGCTCCAACACAAGCTCCAACACAAAGAACTACTTGACATTGTTTTACAAAACACTGACCGCCAGGAGCAGCAGAGCACTCACCGCATCGATCCTCATTTTCTTCGGTCCTGAAACGTCTTGTCCAAACTGGCCAGAAGAGTGGCGTTTTATAGGTTGGGGGACACACGAGCGCTGGGCGTCAGCGTCCGCCCCGGCAGGGGAGTTTGCGACAGAGGCCAACTGGCCTTTCCGTGATTTCTTCCGGGAGCTTTGATTCGCGGCGCCATCCCCCCCGGGCCCCTGATCCCCGGCCAACTGCTTGTTGGCCGCACTGACGGAACAAGGCCCGATCACAGAG
>Ga0210059_1006730_pt1 | contig 18386 bp, 11 predicted proteins | sample Ectturendosymbi2_FD_188042 | JGI IMG/M metagenome (GOLD analysis project Ga0210059, IMG submission 188042) | Ecteinascidia turbinata endosymbiont from Florida, USA - Sample 2 (SPAdes) (version 2) | ecosystem: Host-associated > Tunicates > Ascidians > Unclassified | place: Key West, Florida... | reverse complement strand
TTGTGATCGCAGAGACTAAGTCCCCTCCGCTTTGTTTGATCATGAATTGAAATGCTGACAAAACCGAACCCACCATTAGTTGGACCACCTGTCCGTTTGGACCGAGGTTATCTTATCCGAAACACTGCATCACGTGCTTATTTAACATCACGTGGAAGCAGCTTAAGCTGCAGCTCCTTTCACGATAAACATAAGAATCTCCGGGAAGTTTCATGAAACTTGTCCATCACGGCAACTATTAATTCTCACGCGCTGCAAGTCTTGAGAAATTTTATTGAGTTTGCGGGAATGCAATGCTTCTCTGGTTTATCGCTTTGTGTTGGAGCTGGGTTTGAGTTTTTATGAACACGCCTTCGATTGTGAACAACAGCTTCAAATCATCTCCACTCATTTTCAATAATAACAGGACCTAACGTCAACTACGTGACAATCTGAAGAGGTCTGGAACTTCGGTTGCTTGAAGCTCCTATATGTTTGGCGTGGTCGTGAAAAAACTTGTGCTTTTTGAAATCTTGAAAATTACAACGACGTTCCTGGACTTTAGACAACCGTTGTTTTAGTGTTTTTATATTTGTTCATTGAGTGGGGTTATTTTGACCGCAGCCCCCCTGCACGAGCGAAATGGTACACCGGTCCAAGTCTAGCGCCTCAAGCGGCCGTTTCAAGCTCACTCCATTGTTCAGGAAGAGCCAGAAGAAAGAAACGCTCCGCTTGCCTCTTCCTGATGACGGTGGGTGGATGCTACAGGAAGTTTGTTCATGTTTCTATGTATATCCATTGTCGTCCAACTGTTGATGTGCTGCTACGGTCCGGCGGCACGCCCACCTCGTTCTTGACCTTCCCATTTATGTGCCACAGCATCTTCGGGTTGTTGACTGTCGTGAACCTGAAGTCACAGTTTGAAGCATCTGCAGCTTTAAGGGTTCGCCAACATTTTGGCGAGCAAGCAACGCGTTGCCATAGTAACTTACAACTCTCCGTAAATGTGTGACCAGCCACTTCGAGTGCCAGGGCAAGAAAGCTAAGCTGCCGGTCATTTGATAAAAAACACTTTTATCTTATTGGGTTGGGCGCAGTATTTGCTTTGATGTTTCGCTTTATTAAATTTGTGATTATTTCTCTATTTCGCCCTAAAGTCTCAAGCGCAGGTAACGAGTCCGTTCAACGATGAGGCAATGGTTGAAACTCCAGGTACATTCCTCTGCGGCTGACTGACCTGGTTTGGAAGCAGAGTGGTCTTGTGCTGATAATTGTCTGTTTTTTTTAAAAAAGCTTCTCACTTGAGTTTATTTGTTCTTTATCGCAGGATGCAACTCCACCAGGGTGACCCCAAAATTACAGAACCCATAAAAATTTTATTAAGTCCTGCAAAGGTTAGGAAATTTCAAGATTTTTGCTGAACTTAAAATTTATTCTGTGTACGATCAGTCTCCAAAGTTTCAGTTATCTTGGTTAGAGCTTTGCGTATAACTCGTGTTACTTCCAAAACATTATCCAAATCTTGCATACGTGGCCAAAATTGCCAATTGCTTGAATGCATCCCTATCCTGATATTTCTCTGATTTTTGTTGTGATTTCTCCTTTCATTTCACCAATCTTTAGAGGGTTATTGTGGTGTACAGTTGCCTTGAGGTACCCCTCACAGAACAGTATACTCTGAAAAAGAAAGAAAATTGAAATCGACAGTTTTATTCAAAGATTTATGGGTTCTGTTTTTTGGGGAGGACACCCTGTAAGTAAACGCAGCCAACCTCAATCAAGACAGCCATACTTGTTGGTGTCAAAGTGCGGCATTTGTTTTGCAGTTAAGTTGTGGGGGGCCGAGGACGTGGGTTCATGGCTCGAGTCGAACCACCTCCACGAATATCGCGAAAGGTTTGTCCAGAATGACGTCACTGGCAAGGAGTTGCTGAAGCTGGACGTCGCCGATCTGAAGGTTGGTTTGGTCACTTTGTGAGCGGTTGCTGGTGGGTGAATCCCCTAATGTGAGAGCTGATGTGTTACAGCATCTGGGAGTGAGCAAGCTAGGACACGTGAAGAGGTTGCAAGCGGCGGTCAGAGAACTGGGAGGAGGTCACAAGTCTTGAACCGATGTCTCATCCACTGCCAGGCTTGCGAAGTTGGGAATGAGCAGATCACATGAATGCTGGTCAACAATTTGCTGCGGTTTGAGAAAGAGAATACAGCCGCTTACTCAGCTGTCTGCTTCCTGCGTCAAAATATTTAATTGATGTTTTTTATCGTTGTCATTACCTTCGTTACCATTGACTGTTTTTTACTCGTTTCGTCCATTGTTTTGTTTAAACTTACTGAGCTCAGGCAGCCTTTCTGCCACTTACAACACTCGCTTATAGCATCGTATGTAAACAACAGTTTGCTGCTAATATGAAATGCTGCCCAGGGCGACATACTTGCAGCGCCCTCCAGTAGCCGCGAACGGTGCTTGTACATAGCCGCTCGATGTCGCCATTCGATTTTCTGTATTGCTCCGCACTGCTGTGCTCGCAGCACCATCGTTGTATTGCATCTGTGCTGCTGGTGTGTTGTTGTGTGTTGTGTGGTGCGCCTTCGTATCTCCTACCTTACACAGTCGATTTGCACAGCTTGCTCCCCCCATAACCACATTGCGCGTTCGCTGTCTTCTGATCCGTGACGTCACCGCCGATTGACGCATTCCCGTCGGTAGAAGAGATTGGAGACGATGTCACATCCGCCGCGTGTGTGTGTGCGTCGAAGCGCTTAAACTGTAAACAGTGCAATAAGTATTTCTTGTTTTTATCAGCGCCACGCCTCCGTACACTGGTTGTAACCGGTTCCAACCAGCCCGCTGCAGGCCACCTGCCTGTGGCACCCCCACCACTCGGGCCCTGCGCGCAAAGGTGTATTGTTGTCGTTTTTCTTCCACCGCAGAAGCTCGGGTTTTATCCGCAAATGCCATCGGAGGCAGCAGAGAGCGCCAGGTCTTTCTGCGGCCGCTGTCCATAAGTGGGAGGGAGTGGCTGGTAAGAAGGTTAATCTTTGTGGAGTGTCACTGCAGGATGATGGGACTTGCCGTGAAAACTGAGTAAGAGCAGTTAAATTGCTGAACAATGAACCTTGAGCAAATTCCTTGTGCTTGAAGATATCGATTGATAAAACCAACGTTTCATTGCGTTTCTTCTATTTTCCGATTCGTAAAACGTCATAAACGCGCTTCGCCCCATCGAACTGTTCCAACAAACCGGAAGTGATGTTTTGATTGTGACGTAACTACTTCCCCACACTTCCTCTTACCCCCTGCTGTACTTGTCGCACCCCCCGGTTCATCAGTTGCAAGAAACGATATGTGTTGTGCCATCGTGTCCATCACTGCTCAAGGCTCAGAAAACCGGTCTCGAGTCTTTGACGGAATTACGAAACAAAGCCGCCCCCCCCAAATACTGTATGCATTGCTAGTGCATCCTGGGGTTTCTTCTTGGGGGAGGTGCCAGGATTAAAGCTACTCGCATCACATCTGCAACTACGAAATATCGTTGCAGCATGAAAGGTGGTGAAATTAATTACACGTCGCTCAGGTTCCGTTGCATTGTTATCGGAGCGCACCCGCCTGCGGTGGCGTGAGTGGACAGCGGGCGACCTTTCATCTGTATTTGAAAATAAATAAAATGTTTTTACTGTAAAAGGGCGGTGGTTTGGATGTCAGAGTCTGACAACTGGAATATTACTTCTACGGAAAATATATTGCAAGATATCTTCATCAGGATTGCGAGATTTCCATATCTCAACAACGTTGTTATCTTTGATGAAGCCAGGATTGGAAAATAGGGGATGGTGGTTGCTGAAAGTTGGAGACCAGGAAGTGCTCGTTCAATGTGTAAACTCATCACCAAATTTCTATTGAAAAACATAAACAGGTATCCAATCTTTTTTCAAACCCATACAAAGAACGTAGTCATTTTGTAGTTTCATTCATTTTTGTCTTCACGATGTGGCCCCGCCCCGTCTGTGATAAGTTCATGTCTATAAATGACTATTACCCGCCCTGAGTATACAAAAGCGAAATTCAAACAAGCAGATTCAGCCAAAACTTCTGAAAATTGATTTAAAATCTGTGGAATAAATCGTCGATTTCGGATTGTTTTGTTTTGTGGTCTTGGGAAAGGCTGAGGAACTAGATTCCGAGTTCAGTGTAATGCAGTTTGTGAGTAGAGGACGTTGGACGCGGTACTTTGCTGCGATCGTATCAGAAAATGAGACCTCATGGCTGAGGAATGTTTGATTGACAGAATTTAACGTAACAAATACCTTGGAAAGAATATTTTACAATGATACTCAAACACCTTCATACTTCTCTCAGATTTTGTCGCATGTCAAGTAACGTGGCGAAGCTAAGTGCCGACCATACAAATGGCATCCTTTCCACCCCTGAAGTAAGCTTACACCAATTTATAATAAAAGAAGATCATGTTTTGTGCTTAGTAAAGATGTAAGGTATGTTAAAATATCTTGAACAACAGAAAGAGACAATCACAAGCCGAAATGGGGTTAGTCTTGTAATAAAACATTGAAGCTCGGCACCTTTTGCTTTGACATTAGAGATTACCTTCTTTTGGTGCGCCATGAAAATTCAAAAAGATGATCTTGAAGATAGATGTCATCAAAAGCCTTAAACATTCCAATCAAACACCTTTCTAACTGCAAAAGAAATTCGTGATGATCAACAGGTATCAAAACACAAAAACTTGCTAATAGCATAAAAACTGCCTTGGATTGATTCCACCCTGAAAGAATCGTAGCTGTTAGCAAAACGAAATTTTGGTAAAGTTATTAGCGTTTGAATTGCCTCATGAGGTTGAAAAACTTCTATTTGTGATGAATGACATTTCAAATCTTCACTTTTTTTGCTTTGATACCATCAAATTAACTAATCACATAATTATTAAGTTCATCTTTTCAGCCATATCCCGCTCAATCGACAGGAGCGAAAGATTGGAAAGTCGCTCCTGTGACATCGCTGATCTGAGGTACGATTTTATTCATTTCAACTTGAGAAGCTTCTTTTTGCTGTTGATATCGTCAGAGTCACAAAATGGCTAAACGCAATTATTACATTTGGCACTACCTCCAGGAGTTTCCATAATACATTCATATCAGTCATTAAATTCTTGGCGGCTTTCCCGTATCACCTTCAAACTCACCATGCAGGTGTGAAGCTGCTTTGATAAAAGTTGTGATATGAGTCACAGAACTTCATAATGAAGTTGTTCAAAATTCAAGTCACCAGAGTATGTTTGATTTAATGGTTAGTATTTATTTTTCATCTCTTCTCTATCCTCTAAAAGGGATGTTGGAGATAAACCAGAGAAAAAAGTGTACAGATGGAGTGAGGTATCAAAGCCCGCTTTTAACCCAACTGCTAGTCGGTGAAAGCATGCATAAAGATCCTTTTTTAAGTCTTCTTGTGCTATCAATAAAGCATACGCTGCTTCTCGCAGTTTCCTCTTTCCAGAATCCGTCGTTGAATTTCAGTCACAAGTTCTTCACAGATGTTTTTGCTTACCCTTTTTTCATTAAAAAATGTTTTGTCGCAACTATTCTAGACAGGTAAATATCCAATAAAAACCCAAGCGTTTGTAGTTGCTTTTGTAAGGTATTGATTTCTTTTAGAACTTCTTCCCAAAAACGCGGATGAAAAAAAGTATCGAGACGTAGGAACTTAGCATTCCCTCGGCTTTGTACATTTTCAGAAGTTGGAGTCAGCTCTTCAAGTGCTTTTATCACAAGTAGACAACCTGTTTTCAAAGCATTACTGTGAATTCTAGTATTCTGTAACTCTGTTTTATTTTTTGTGTGTATTTACTTTTTCGTATTTTCTGTGTGCACATTCTATGCTTTTCGGCATGAAGTACACTTTTTGTTTTTTTTTCTGTTTTGCTTTGTTTTCTTTTGTACCTCATTAATAAGTTTTTGTAACTTTTTTACTTTTTACATTACTATTTTTTAATTTCTTTGTATTGCTAATAATACTCTAACCACACCAAATTCCTTCACTTAAATTCGATCCTCGTCTATGTACATAGGCATGCGCTTTCACCTGTACATTTTCTTCACCGTGTTCTGCGTTCATTCGTTTTCTGTTTTCTTTTCATTATGCCTATTCGATCTCCAATTGTTGTTTCTCAACACTTGTCAAAAAGTGATAAACGGGATTGGTTGACCAGATGACCGCCACGGTCTTTCGCCAATCCTATGTGACACAGCGCCCCTGTTTGTTTACACTGATCAGCTATTGTGCCATTGTGTTTTCATTTGCTCTAATGTTCGCTAATGGTTGGTTTACTGCATGCGATGGCTTTTATGGTGCTTCTGCTTATTGGCTGAGTCATATGAAACAATAAAACAATACCATTATCATGAATCGATGGAAGGCAGAGTGCGCGGACAACACTACGAGACTCCGTACTTTCCACACCGACAATGGCACCCACCCTCTGGAATGGCCCTTCCAAGAACAGCGTGGGTTCGGCTTAACCGCCTCCGCAGTCCGCACCGGTGTCCGACGTTTCCGCTCCTGCTTGTACAAATGGGGTATGGCCCCTTCTGCGGCCTGATAGTGTGGCGCAGAAGAACAAACCGTCGACCATGTTGTCCTCCAATGTCCAATCCATCGACCTCCCCATGGACTGCCCGACCTGACTCTTCTAGATGATGAGACAATCGAATGGCTACTCAACACCTGCCCCGAGATCTCGTGCCACCTAGCAATGAAGGACTGACTCAAACGATGAAGAAGAAAGCATGAATAGTCTCATACCCGAGTGAGCGGTCACCAGACGCTTAATTGTATTATTCGTGCACGAAGTTAAAATTAATCAACGGTGCATTGAACACAAAAAAAGCAAACCGTTTTTCCATAACATAGTCATTTTTTGGGAGGGGCAAATACTTTGACTTTAAGCGAGCAACAGTATTGTGTTTGGGAAACCGCCTCACAAAGCACATATAGGCTACTGTATGCTAGAAATTTGGGAGGAATGGCTCCCTTGGTTGTTCCCCTGGCCACGCTTATGCCACAACAGCAAAAAGGTAATGTAGCTTGTACCTGCTGCCTCTTGACGCATAAACCCACGTAAATTTAAACGGTGATTTGAACAGGGAATAGAACTTGCTTTGCCATTCATGTTCCGCAGAACACGTTGAACGCCACCGTAAAATCCAGCCATGGTAGCAGCATTATCAAAGCTGATACCGCTGCAGTTGGCAAATTCCAATTCCAGCAAAAGGATTAAGATGTCTTTGACTATTTACTGTTATTTCAAGCAGGGGCTTTTTATCAGATTTTGACTGGGGGGAATATGGGAATTTCACCTCGAACTACCCGGCCAGTAATGTTTGCTAGTCTGCGGCCGAATGTCATCTTTGTCCTTCGTTCAAAATATTTTTGTCTAAGGGTGAAAATAGCCTTGACTGGGGGAAGACTGGGGTGCAATTGCCTCTCACGTACGTTTGTTGAAAAGGTCCTGATTTCAAGACAACCACAGAAGTATAGTTTAGCATCCTGGATTTGATCCAGGCCTGAGCAAATATTTCATCAATTTTCTCACTCCACATTTCTAAATTTTTAGGCTATGAGCCTAGACTTTCTGAGCACAATAACTGAAAAGAGTTGAAAATACTTCTAAAAAGTCATTTTCAATCAACAACGTGCCGCCCCCAGAAGGTAACGCCCGTGGCCCAGATCCCCTCTGCTACACAACTCAATTTACAGTAGATTGTATTCTTGCTTTGCCACTTTCTTTGGCATGTATGACAAAAAGCCTGTTTGAAATATAATATTGATTGTTCTCATGCATGTACTGATCATTGTTCCTCACTTTGAGTGACTACAGCAGCGGGGACCTTACATTTAAAAGTGAGGCAACCTCTACACTTGCATGAAAAAACGATTCTCGGACTATTTGAGTGATGAGCGCATGACCTGGGTTGATGGGTGAAGATCGAAGTAGTTGCTCAGGTCCCCAAAAACGCCTTGTTTGTTTTCTGACACCAATTCATAGCAAAGTAATTTTTCCAGCCTAATATAACCGTTTGAAAAAAGTCTTTCATAGAACGTAACGACCATGTCAATCCTTTGAAATATGCAAATTGCCAAAACAGCCACATTTAAGGAAACCCAATTTCGTTGTATTAATCGCATCTACTTCAAAGTTGAAAAATTGAAATTCTTGTTTGAGCAAATTACATAATCTGGTATATACCCACAATTGATGCTTCTGTCTGGTTTGAAGGCATAAAGCAAAAAACTAAGCTTGCAGAAAATTTTGTTCACACAACGTTTGAACCGTCGAAAGAGTGAGGTAATGTGTACTATACTGAGTAATTTTATTTCAAACAACTTAACCCGTAATTTTTATTCAACACAACGCAGCTCTTCCTATTCGATACCAATAAAAACTTATGGCAAACTTTCTCTGGAATCGACCAACACCTTCACTTGATAGAATAACCACATAATAATTAATATGCAACTGTCAAAATTGTAAAGGAGTGGAGAAAAAGCACACTTGTGATATCCATGCAGTGTGCACATTATAAAGCTCAGTGCTTGGAAACTCTAAGACACAAATGATCGGATAACATTAACGTGCTTTGACGTAGATATATAACCTACACCAAGCATTTGTAACCGCCCAGCACAAATTGTTTCAGGATCCAACCCTCCCTATTATCGATCCAAATCACGCACTTCTTAGTAGCGCTTCCAGCCAATGGAATGGTCAGTAAAATGTGTTTAGAAAAAAAAAGGGCTTGGCTGCTCAACATTCTAGGGGCGGATGTTGGCATTTACAGCTAACAAGCCGATCGGCAAATCTGGTTGTTCAATTTCGTCACGCATTCCTTTCATGAGACTGTCGGAATAATCGTCACGAATCTCTGCAGTATATTGTTATCACCGGTGGCGAATCTTGCTATTCTAAGAGAGGCTGTGGCAGTCGGAATTATGGCGCCAAAATTCGGAGAAGTCTAACTCACAGTAAGTGAACAGCAAAAACGTGACCATTATTTAGCTCTGCAAAGTTACATTTTAATAAATGCACTTGACAAAATCTAAAAAAAGAACTGTTGGTACGACATTTGTTCATTGCATGTTCAGTGTTTGTTAAGCAGGCCAAGCAGCACGAAGCATGTTAAAACTGAATGAAGCTTACCGGCAGGTGAAGCCGATGTAATTCTTTTTTGATTTGTGTGCGACCCGCTTTCGGAATATTGCAGTTGCACAAATTCAACAGCTCAACCTTTTGCAAACAGCAACAGGCATGTTTTGCTCCGTTAAGCCCGATGTTGTTGTTGCAGAGATTCATGAATTTCATCTGCGAAGCAAATATGCGCACGCAGCTTAACTGACAGCGACAAATACAAGCTTGATGTAACGCATTGGCTAAATAATATTATCAATGGTTATCAGGCTGTGATAACCAGGGCCGGCCCCAGCAGGTCCGGGGTCCAATGCAAGACTTAGGCGCGGGGCCCCTCTGAGCAGTACTTCTATGTCATCATTGTGTTCAGTCAACCGTGCTATACGACCATGGTAGAGCGCACATTTAACGTCTTAGCATTAGAATTGAGAACGTTTGCTAACGTTCGATAATAGAGGAAATTCATCGCTAGCTCTGACGAGAGCGTCGCTTATTAATATCTGGCAAAAATGCACAATCTACCCAAACACCATGGCGCGGGGCACCCAGAGGCGCGGGGCCCAATGCAGCTGCATCGGTTGCATCGGCTTAAGGTCGGCCCTGGTGATAACCATGTCTTTTACAGTATAAGCGCGGAAACAGATCGTGGCCTAGTGGCGAGTGCGTCGGCTGCTTAGGTGCTGGTGGGTCTGGAGTAGCGGACCCAGTCTCACCAAGACCTTGTACATTAGTAGTGTAGCCAGGGGCAGATTAAGGTTGCGTTGGGCCCCTGGCTGAAACTTAGAAAGGGGCCTTTTCTACATATATAAAACTGTCGTTAATAGGGAAAAAATAAATGAACGGACTGAAGTATTTGTATTATTGAAACACAATAAGCTTGAACAAAAAAACGAATCGTTAACTAATATGACGTCACAATATGAACGAAATTCATTGATTTAAAGTCTTTATTTCTTGCTGGAGGCTTGAAAACATATCGATAAATGTTTACAAAACACCGGTGGAATGTTGCGAATATAAAGTGGCACCCCGTCGACAACCACACCACCATCACGACCACTTGATGCTGTCTTGCTTATGCTAATGCATTACCTTTTGTTTCACTAACGCGACCACCCTGGTATCCAGACCGCGGCCACAATCCAGCTGTTACAAAACTGCTAATCGAACATCGCGTAACACGACCACCATATTCCATCGGTATCCTTACCCTGGAAATCTGGTAACCTGTCAGCAGCAATTTGCTCAGCTGCATCACATTGTCCTGAAGCATCGTGGATTGTCATAGGGATGTAGGCGTGAGTGCAAGCGTAGTTGGTGCCAATGTGACGTAACAAACTCATAAATTCTTCTGGAATTTGTACTGCCGACACCGACAATTTTGAGGTTGATAAAATTTTCTTTAAAAATAATTTTCAGAAAAAACAGCTTTCCATATCAGATTCTCGACCAAAATAACACTAACCTAACCTTAAAACTAACCTAACCAAAATTTAACCTAACATTACCTATGTTACACAAGATGCGACCCCTATAGAGTGGCATCGTAATGTGCTTTAGATTCAGTAGATAACATGAATACGTGGGTTCTCATTACTGAATCTGGGACCATTCTCGCAGAAATTATGTCTGGTTAACAGACCCTATTAATTGCCCGATTACTAATTATTTCTCAACGGTTCACACTAGAAAATACACACACCAAAGAAACACATGGTTCTCAATCGTATAGCCTTTTATTCATAATGACATATGTTCAAATAAAACAAACTGGTACTCACCAAAATATGACGTTTCGTAATATTCAAGCACTTCTCGACATGTCACAACACTCACATACTTTTATATCTTATTACTATTCTTTAAGTGATGCGATAAGGAGATCGACAATCTATTCATATCGGTTCCCCTATTCAAGCAATGTACTTATATGAATAAAACTTATTTTCTGTATCTCAATATATCTCAATTTTTAAATATACTCGATAAGTAAGTACGCATTAAATCTGTCGATGCTGTCTGATATTGTCATGCTCGCATTTCATTGCTAGCGAGTCGGGTTTCGTTCTAGGCGGCAAGAAGGGATCCTCCAGGCGGAAGTTTGTCATTAATTAAAATTTGAATGTTGCTGTTTTCAGTTGAAAGTAAGTGCAGTCAAAGGGGGGGGGGATCCGGGGAAGGATCAAGATAGTTTTTAATGACCACTGCCAAGCTGAGTTCGACCCAAGCGGACCCCAAAGAGATGCGATCGACATGCCGAGCAGGATAAGGATGCACATCAAGGTGTACATGCGTGTTGAGAAGATTGAAATGGCTCTCACCCAAGTGTGGTGTGACCACTGCGGCATAAGAGGAAGCATTGCTCACCTTTTATACGGCCTCCCGAGGTGGTAAGCGGAAGAAGGTGAAACCTTCAACGGCTGAAGAAAGTAAACCAATTGACTGGACTTAGGCTAATACAGCAACTTAACGACAGTGAGGGTTGGTGATAAACACATTCCAAGCCTGAACAACTTGCCTGATAAAACTTTGCTAGCACGGTACAGCATTCATGATTTAAACTGACAGAACTTTACTTTCACAATCTGATTCTCACAAAAGGCTCCCGTAATGACTTAACCGTGACCCCCTGGGGCTAAACGGCGGAGCGAGTCTTGAAAAAGACTGACTTTTAGTCCAAATGTGGCTGTATTTATACTTGACGGTTGTTCCAGAGTTGGTCAACACCCCTTTATTTCAGGTGTTCTAATTGGTTGCTGTTCGTTGAAACCTCAGGTGATTGGGTGATTGGTTGACTTCACAACCACTGGCAACACCAGGTACTTGTCGGTGCTCGGGTTTTCACCTTTTCAATACCAATTCGTGCTCTTCTCATGTGATTAACCATTTCCATGGTCGTGCTTGGTTTTAGCTAAATTTGGGTAATGTCTCGTGACTTTCGCTGACGTTTGGTGACGTTTTCACTAGGGTGGCTTGAGGTTAGTGTCCTGGGATAGCCGTTTTCAGTTAGGTCAGCTGACTAATAGTCAGCTTTGATTGGTTGAAATCTCTTAGCTTTGTTTTGACTGCCTCAAGCTTGCAGGTTTTACGGCATGGTTTGTTTTATGTACAAGATGAGTTGTTTCAGGCAAACCTGCCTGTAACACCTACCATAATAGGCCAGTTTGATATGTCCTAAATTGATATGGTAAAAAAATAATAACTGTACTCATTGCAATTCAGTGTTTCATTTTTCTGTTCACAATCAATGACAAGTTAGCAAGACTATTAGTAAGAACAAGAGCATGCTTGACTCACTTATCAATAACTGTCGTGGAAACTCACTTTCACTTATTATGTATGATTTTACGTTGATTCATAAGACATAACACCACTGAATTATTTTCATTTTTTTACTGCACTTAGAATACAAAATGGCACTCAACAAAATTCTTAACTAAAAGCACATCTTACGACTTACTAAAGTCTTAAATCGAATGAGTCATTGAGTTTAGCGTGAGCAAACTTTGACTTGAACGAAATGTTAACAGAACTAAGACGTGTCACTTGCAACCGAATGTAAACAGAACTAAGACGTGCTTGATACGACTTAATTATCAGTTAACATATTAAGTAACTTGATATCTGCCGAGTTTTCTTTTTATTATTGCGTTTATTCTGTTTTAAGTCAGTTATCAAGAATTGTACGAAATAACGGCAATTCACACAAAAGTAGTATGTACCAAAATGTCCAAACTTGCATCATGGTAGTAAATAATACCTGAATTGGTACTTAAACTACCAGTTGACATTGTGTATTGTGTACGGCAGCGGTTGCCAAACTTTTTTGAGCGCGACCCAAATCTGAATTTGCTGAACTCCTCGCGACCCACGCCTCAAACAGCACATAATAAAAACAATCATTGTATGGATGACATTTAGCAGTAAGTTGCTAAGTTCGTTTTCACTGTCAGCAATCTACTCTTTCTTCAGGTACGTACACTACAGACAGACAAATACAAGCAGTGGTAACGTTGAAAATATACAATCCAGCAGGGCCGGCCTTAAGCCGATGCAATCGCTGCAGCTGCATTGGGCCCTGCGCCGTTATGTTTGGGTAGATTATTCAATTTGCCAGATACACCTTGCGCTTGAGAATTCAGTAGAAACGCCATACAAATTTCACTGCTAACAAAGAACGCTCTCGTCAGAACTAGAAAATTTCCTCTCGAACGTTAGCAAACGTGCTCAATTCTCGTGTTAGTGCTGCACTGCATATTTGCGCTCTACCACGATCGTAACACGGTTGACTGAACACGATGACGTCATAAAACCACTGCTCAGAGGAGCCCCGCGCCCAGGTCTTGCATTGGGCCCCGCATCTGCTAGGGCCGGCCCTGCAACCCAGGCAGGGCCGGATTAAGGGGGGGAAACGGGTGCAAATGCCCCGGGCCCTCCGCTCCAAGGGGGCTCCCGTGATGACATTCATTTGTTTTAAATAAAATATTCCTTTGAAAAATTGTGATTCAAAAGAGATACTAAAATACAAACACTATATTACGACGTTAGGTTGAGTATAATTGATAATTTCTTTGCAACTTTGACTTTCTGCTAGTTTTAGTAATCCCTACTGAATATAAATATTTTTGATTTTGTTCGATGCAATACGTTTGAATTTTGCTTGTAACTTTTCCTAATAATCATTCTTTTGGTATGGGCTTATCTCCTCGTGCATCACGCCTACTGCACAAATGTCGCGAAAACGATGCTATTTGCATGATAGCAGCAATGCTAGTTCTGCTGTGGTTGCTGTTTAGTATCAATGATTCCGTAACTTGTGCGGTCTGGGATAACCGCAGCACAACTGCGACCTTTGTTTCGTCATAAAGAGTAACGTAGGGTGGTCCGTCAGAAAAGGTTTTTGATCAGTCGATTTGTAGAACGAAAGAGCAGAAAACGAGATTGCAGTATTTCGCTAGCGCGATACCGAAATCTGTAATGCCATCAGCAGATAGAAATGGCAAAGTTTCTAAGGAGAAAAAGCGAAAGAATCTAAGAATCTGGCAGTGTTAGCTAAAACGCCGCGACTGAAACGTTTTTGTTCTAGCAAAGCTTAAGCAGCAACGTTAAAACAGTGGCGTTAACCAGAGCACTTGAAAATGTAGATGAAAATCATGACAAAAGTTTCGAAGCACATTTCACACTCAGACTGGCTGTCCGTATTGACATGTTATTTTTCCGGCGTTTTTGTTTGCAATCTTTGATTTTCCCTTATTGTTCGGGTGAATGTTGTTTCTTGTCGAGTCACTCTCTAGCCTGTGGAAATATTTTTTCTTAGTTAGAATACACTGTAGTATTTATACATAAACTCTCTTCTCGCAGCTAATTGTATATGCAATTGAGTACCGCATTTTATAAAGTTTTTTCATCATTTCATGCGGCTTACAATCAAGGGCGGCGTACACTTTTTATTTCTTTACTTTATAGAAAGGTATAGATCAATGTGGTCCAACTACAGGCCCGCGGGCCGCAACATTTTCAACGGCCCGCAGAAGCATTCAGGAAAAATATGCAAATGTGAAATTTGTTGAAAAGTGTGTGAGGTTACGTTTGTCTCACTGAATTGCTTGCGCTGGATAAAGTGCATTTGTACAAGAACAATGAATAATACCTTGTCTGTGTACCATTTCTGTTTAATTTATTTATTTTACAATCAAATTAGAATAGGCACGGACCTCCGCTGGGGCAAGTCTGGATAACCTCAGCAGTGGCGTAGCTAGAGTGTGGGCTGACCGGGGCGGCCCTTGAATTTGGCGCCCCCGAAGCCCATAAAAATACGTATTGCACAGTGACTGGCTCTTAAAGCTTTGTAAATATTAACTAGTTTGTGCACCATTATAATGCTACAGTAATATCACTTGCTCAAATATGGTATGCTTTAAATTCACACCGAGAAACTCAAACATTGTAAGTATCAGTTAAGCAAAAAACAAAATGACGTATGGGGAAAAATAGTAAAAAAAGGATAAAAATTAGACCCATATTAAATTCTGACATGAAAACTGCAATTTTCTGCACAGTAACTTTTCTTGCCTTTTTGTTGGCAAATTCTTTCAGTGGCAATGTCAAAATTTATTTCATCTGTCAATTGTTACTCTATAGACAGTGTGTCAAGATTTCACAACTGCAAGGTGCCCATACTAAATCTTAAAACAATTCTTGATCAGTTTTAGTTTCGAAAAACTCCTCTCACAGGTAGCAACACTAACTGCAATTATGAGGAAAATCCGCAGCATTATTACTATATTTGGAATAGGGTTCCCAAGGTTATACTTTTGAATAAAGTGCAAAACTTCAAGGGGGCATTCTTTTTCTACTGTGAATTGTACATCGGCAGCATCGTATAACTTTGATGCAACAATAACGTTCTTCTTAATTGCACAGCAATGAAGAACAAGCAACGCAACAACTATCAATATTTCTTTTTCGGCTATTAACTGCACTCAACCTCCTGTATAACTAACTGGCCTACTTGGAATCTGAATACCGCACGGTGATCTGAAAATTTTCATAATGACACATCAACATACTGAAGCAAGAAATCATTTACTGAAAAAAACGAGGAACCCTCACGTAACCCTTAAAACTCACGTAACCCCACTACATGTTTTGCGGAACACTAGGTTTCCGCGGAAACCCCTGTTGAAGAATACTGAGCTAGATTATATTTCTACACACACGGAAATCCATTTTGACGAGCACAAATCCAATTACACATTTATTAGATTTACACAGAAATGTTTGTTAGACCCAACAAAGCGCTTTTACTCGCTGGTACAAAACTTACAAAAGCTTAGAGCTTACCACAGCCACAGGTTTGCCCACAGTCATCTACCATACTCCTGATTCCTTAACGCCATATAAGGACTACGATCAAACGTCAACAACGACCCAACACTCGATCAATCAACCGTGTAGTTAATCAGTAAAATTTGACATTAAGTGAGTTGATCACCGTGTTGAGAACCGTGCTGCAGCGTCATGTAAAAAAGCCTAATGATACACCCTCTCTGATACACGATTGTTAATTGTTTGGCTCAGATAACAATAGCTTAAATACACATGCCACAGTCTAAATTACTCAAAATCAAAAGCGCCCATCAGCTGCGAGTAATGTCCCGATATTACAACCACTTTTATTTCAATGCAGTCTGTACACGTTTATAGCCTGCAGCATGGCCCATACTTCTGCCCCCATAAATGTGCCGCCAGGGGCGGACCGCCCCACCCCGTCCCACCTTAGCTCCGCCACTGAACCTCAGGGATTTTTCGTGCCCCGGTGTTCGTTGTGTTGACGAGTAGGCTACATCTGGCGCAATGAACTCAGTACCGCTAAATAAATCTATTTATCTATCCGCCAAACGCGGCCTTTTCAAAGCGGCCCCAAGCCAAATTAATTGCCCGTCGCTGTTGTATGTAATTTTAATTAGAACAAGCATAGCACCTTTCAATAACAATGCACAATACTAAAGGTGTTAGACCAGACTGCAGAGAGCTTCTGGAAATTAGTCAGCAAAGATAGATTTCCGAAACTGAAAGATTTTGCACTATAAATGCACTGAATGTTTGGAAAACATACATGTGTAAGAGTGCAGTTTTTAAGATGAAGCAAGTCAAATCTGAAAACAAAAAGCGAATGGCGGACGAATCACTGGACGATAGTCGTCGACTTGCTAATACTGGTAGGCATATTGATTAAGGACGATAGTGTCAGAGATGCCTCGACCGGGGCGGATCCAGCCAGCAAGGTTGGGGGGGGGGCGATTTCAGAAATATTTGGTAGTCAAGTCTCATAACGACTTCCCTACTGTAAGAGAGATGAAGCATACTTCACAACAACGCTGTGACCAAACAACGGATGACAAAATGGCCTTATATCGCGACTTTTGTTTTCCGAAATGTACAAAATCATGGTGAATAAAGTTACTTTCGAAGGTTTTAAGGGGGCAATTGCCCCCCTCTGGATCCTCCCCTGCCTCAACCACAATCATCTTACTGATACAGATTTGTAATAAATTGCTATTTGTTATTATGCAATAATTTCAATGAAGCACTCACTTATCTTCCCTTTTTTAGTTTAAAATCTTGTGAAGCTGTTATTTCATACTTCATTTTATCGGAAGTGGCCCGCAAGTTGTCACGTTTTTGTGAAATGGCCCGTAGGTCAAAAGTAGTTTGAGGCAGTTGTAGTGGTGTCAACATCGTTAGTAACAGAGTTGCCAATTAAACGGGTGACGCACGAGTACGCGAACGTCGCGAATGCATCTCAGAGGCTTAGGTAACCTATGTTCAAGTGCGGTTTACAATCAAGGGCAGCTTACATTAATTTTTAACACCATTTCGTGCAGTTTACAATCAAAGGCGGCTAACAATCCAGTTAATACGGCAGGCACATTATCGACTACCGGAAAAGAAAACGAGAACGTTGCGAATCAGCGAAAACAAATTTTATAAACGATGACGTCATGAAATACATCATAGGGGCCCACCAATGAAAATGGCCCCGGGCCCCCGTACCCTTTAATCCGGCTCTGAACCCAGGTTTAGATCGCCTCGGCGCGACCCATTTTTTGACCCTTTGCGACCCATGTGTGTGTCGCGACCCAAACTTTGGGAACCACTGGTATAAGGTCTTCACTCCCATACGCAACGCGCTAGACTTCAAACATGCATCGCAGCAACAAAGAACACACAAATACAATACATGAAAGTACACGAGGATATACACGCGGCGTATGTACCAACTCTGGCAGTCCTGCGTATAACACCATGATTTATTATCCTAAGCTAAATTCTATTACTTTCACCATTGTTGAGACATGACACCACTTGACAAGTTCACAACTTCCTTCGGGGCTGTCTGCATGACTGATGTTAAAATGATGTGGATACCGCACGCGCATCGGAAACCAAAGTAAGACAAGCGGATGGAATGCCTTAATTTTTTAGACCTTGGAGTACTAACTTGCTAGTGAGTGTCGGCCAGGCTACACACCAAGGAATCAACTACTTTTATGGCAACGAAACAATTTCAATGAGTGAGCACAGAGCGCCTACTTGTTAGTTCCATTTGGCGATGGTATATCTTTACAGCGTATTGTGTATTGCTCACATATTAAACTTTTTAACCAACGTAGGGATTGGGAGTCCCCTAAATGTTGGGGGCCCCTG
>Ga0210059_1006729_pt1 | contig 18388 bp, 7 predicted proteins | sample Ectturendosymbi2_FD_188042 | JGI IMG/M metagenome (GOLD analysis project Ga0210059, IMG submission 188042) | Ecteinascidia turbinata endosymbiont from Florida, USA - Sample 2 (SPAdes) (version 2) | ecosystem: Host-associated > Tunicates > Ascidians > Unclassified | place: Key West, Florida... | reverse complement strand
TGGTAGTATTTCGCTGAAGTTTTTACTGGAAACTAGGCTACAATCCAAGTCTTTTGATACTTTGGATGACCTGCTTGGGTTTCAGGTTCAAAAGTTGTGATGTAAGTTAGTAAAAATATTTGACTATTAGATATTTAGAGAAAAATATATATAAGATTTAATTATCTTGAAAAATACTGGCAGCAGGAGAAACAAGACGCCAAATTCTGATTCAGCGGCCAAAAATTATCCAGAAAACATCCCAACCTTGACATAAAAAATTTTTTGTTGCGTAGTGGATATATTTTAGTATTGATATCCGGTAATGTGAAGACATTGATTATGTTAATGTTATTTTTAGGACAGGCCCACGGGTGACCTACATGGTCTTTGCGGGTGACTTGGTGCCCGCGGGCAACGTGGGCACCACGTTGGTGACCCTGGACTGTAGTTTAAGGGTGGGGAACCTATAGCCTGTGGGCCAAATGCAGCACATGTGAACGTTTGATATGGCCCACATCAGAATTTTTGTTACCCAAGTTAGAGTACAACATTGCATCAAAACGAAGCTCCTTGATAAGGAGGTACTTAGAGAGCAAGTCAAGAGAAGTCACTCTTCCTGATAGTTCGATTAGGGTAGAATTTTAGGATAAAAGTAATTGAGTTAGTGGCCTGCCAGGATAATGCACAACTCATACAGCCCATGATAGCAAATAGGTTCCCCACTGCTGCTGTAGTGTTTCGTGATGAATGTGTATGCTTACCAATCAGTGTTTGTGTTTCTAAAATAGTGTTGCTCAGTGTTGATGGGTTAGTGCAAAGAAACAGTTCATTGACATGCTGCCATGGACTTGCCACCAGTGGACCATTCACTGTGAAAGCAACTGTGTGGCTCATAGCACAAGCAAGCAGAAATAGGTACTGGAGGCCAATTGTGATACTCCAAAAGAGAACAAAGCAAGTATAGCGAAACTAAACTGAACAATTCAAAAAGAGATTCCACGGAGGCATGGTTTATCAGATAAGCTTACTGAGATGTTCTGGTTATATTCTAACTCTTCCCAATCTCAGACTAGTTTATTGCCACCAAAAATGCATGGCTGGAAATTTTTGTTTCTTGACTTCAGGACACACTGTGAAAGCATATTTTGATCAATGGACACATCTTCGCCTGTAGTCTAACTGGTTCCATCAATGAATTTTCTAACATTAAGAAAAATTCGCTTTGCAAAAAGTTGACATCACACGTCACACTCTTGATGCAGTTTGCTTGGGGTGCTGGAGTAACAATGTTGTGACAAAAAATCTGCAACCCCCAACCAAAAAAATTTTTTTCATTGCAAACTACAAGACTTGCTGAGTCTTTTGAGCGTTTGAACAGTTCTCTAGTGCTTTTGGCACCAGAGCCACTATTTTTTCTTAGACTTGTTTACCTCACCAGTTCAGTTTATTTCTGCATCCCGACCAAGCACAAAATACTTTATCAGGAATACAGGGACAGGAAGCGATGGCCGTAGCTGTCATTAAAGTCTCTGCTCCCCACAAGTTCACGCAAAACAACAAAATACAAATGAAACACCATAGCAAAAAACAACAACAAAAAACATACGTAGTAAAGAGAGTTATTCAGCTGTCAACAGTCCTCACATAAACACATTTTTACTGTCTATAGCAGGGGCCTCAAACACATCACCAATTACTGTCTATAGCAGGGGCCTGAAACACATAGACTGCATGTGGCCTACGAGGGTGTTTTGTGCAGCCTGCAATGCTTTTTGGGAATTTTCAAATAATTAACATTACGTATTTACAGTGAACCTTGGTTGACCCAGATACGATTTGACTGATGATTTTATCCGGTTTATGCAAAGACCTGGATCATCCGAAGATGGTTCTTTCTAACCTGACGTCATGCAAGTATTGAGATATTGGTGAAAATCACTTAAATTGAATGCATTTATGACCCAACAGCAAACTTTCACAGAAATAAAACGAATATATTAATGTATTTACAATGGTACATCAGATTAAGAACCGCCATATTCAGGCAGATGAACAATCTTAAGTTCATAATTTTATCTTACTTAGGTGTGAAGAAATCTGGGATTTGGACTGACGCAGAGATTTCTGAACTGGTCCACAAGCAGTCAGTCACTCTATTTGGAGGATAATGCCATCCAAACAACATCTTACATAGTAAGCAAATTTTAGCCTTGTGGCAAGCTTCTGAGGAATCTGCCTGGTTGCTGCTTTCATTCTTCTGCGACGATTAAGACTTGCAAGCGTATCTATTTTTCATAGTTAAGGCCCAAAGATGGCGGCAAGTAAATCAGTCACAGTTTCTTGACGGGGAAACTAGTTTCATGTTTTGCAATGCATCATCGGTCCTGTAAATATAAGACAAATCTCACAAGCGAAATGTTTGAATAAGGACTGATCTATTTGAATAAGGACTGATGATGCGTTGGAAAACACAACTAGTTTCCCTGTCAATAAACTGTGACTGATTTACTTGCCGCCATCTTTGTGGCCTTTAACTGTGAAAAATAGATACGCTTGCAAGTTTTAATCGTCGCAGAAGAATGAAAGCAGAAAGCAGGCAGATTCCTCAGAAGTTTGCCACAAGGCTAAAGTTTGTTTACTGTCTTCGATCCGTTGAGAGAATCCCTGTCACTACTGTTTTCTGCAAATGTTGACATTTACTGAAAGAACTATGAAACAGGAAAAGGGAGAATTGACGAACTGTCAAACCATCAAAGAAGTTATTTTTGGAACAAGGAATAACTAAAAATTAGCTTCAGTGCACGTTTCCAATGTACGTTGAAAGGCTAGGCCTTTCTTGATTTTTCGTGAACTGTTGCGCTCTGTTTAAATCGGGTTGCTTCTCTCGGGCATACGTCATCACGCACATGTGTTATATCCAGAGGAAAAGTGTCTATGTTAGACCGCTGCCAAACGCAGATTTTTTTAACAGTGACTGGTTTATGAGGCTCTGGAAAGGTCAGCCTTTTAGCTTTGAAAAATTTTTAGTAATGTCGTTGTAACTAGCCACAGTTCATGTGTTTTTCTTTACTTGTTTTCAAGTGCCAACATTTTGCATTTAAGATTTGTCTTACATGTACAGGACTGATGATGCGTTGGAAAACATGAAACTAGTTTCCCCGTCAATAAACTGTGACTGATTTACTTGCTGCCATCTTCGTGGCCTTTATCTATGAAAAATAGATACGCTTGCAAGTTTTAATCGTCTCAGAAGAATGAAAGCAGAAAGCAGGCAGATTCCTCAGAAGCTTGCCACAAGGCTAAAGTTTGTTTACTTGTTTACATTAAGGGATAATGCTCTACACAAACATGCTAAACACTGATCAACAGACTGAAACTGTGGTGCAGCGGTAATGTGAAATTGTGGTGCGGCAGTGTGCCGTGAGTGTTATGTTCCACCTCATATATTATGTCCTGGGTGTGATGTAGTCAGTGTCTAATATTGCACGCAGTTGCAGCTGTTGTTATTGTAACTCTAAATGTTTGTTGGTGATCATGAGCACGCTTGTGTTGCATCTGAAAGCTGCAGAGTTTTCCTAGAGACCAGTCAGTGCACTTACACCACAGAAAAATCTGGATTATAAGATGTGAAAAGAGCAGATTTTATCTGGTATTGCTGAAGATCCACATTAAAAATTTCGGATAAACCAAAGATTTTTATAAAAAAAAGCATTAGAAGTCATTTGTACCACGAATTTATCCAGTTTTGGTGAAGGTCCAGATTAACCAAGGTTTACTGTAGTATATTCATCAGTGTTTCAAAGTACTCAGCAAGTGAGCGAAAGTTCCTTTTAAATGAACTTAGAAATGGCTGGAAATGACATGCCTATAACTCATGATACCTTTTGCAGGGAATAATATGTAAAAGCTGTTTCTAGTAAGATTCAGGTCCTGCCATTGTTGCATCAGCGTCATAATGCAGCCCTTGAGTTGTAGGGTAGTTATAATGCAGCCCTCAGGTTGCTTTATAAGCCATCATTTGATCCTTGGAGCAATTTGAGTTTTAGACCCCTGGCCTATAGTTAGCACGAAAATTTCCAAGTTCATATTGTTGATCAGGGTATTTCAGAATCTAGATCAGTGCTCTTCAACAAGGGTTCCGTGGAACCCTTGGGTTCCGCAAAACATGTGGTGGGGTTCCGTGAGTTTTAAGGGTTCCGTGAGGGCACCTCATTTTTAGGAGAAATGATTTTTTGCCTCAGTGTGTTGATGCGTTATTATGAAATGTTTTAGATCACTGTGCCACATTCAGACACCAAGTAGGCCAGTTAGTTTACTGGAGGTTGAGTGCATATAGCGCAACAAGAAATATTGGTAGTTGTTGCGCCTCTTGTTGTTCATTGTTGTGCATTCAAGGACGTTTTTGTTACATCACAGTTATACGATGTTGCCGATGTATAGTTCACAGTAGAGTATACTAAGTTGAGTAGATAGTAGAAGCAGCCCAGTGTTGCCAACCTTGCGGTTTTTCCGCGAATTTGGGTTTGTTTTTTTTGTGGATTTGTATTTTCTTTGAAGACTTGCGGGTTGCTTGTTTTGATTAAAATTTGCTTGTTTTTTGGGCTTGTTTTTTGCAGATTTCTGTATTGCGGATTGCTTTTTTTATCAAATTTCATGGCCAGTTTGCTCAAAACGAAATTTGGGCGTGTTTTTGTGTAAATTTGCTCATTTTGGGCTTGTTCTTTTGGATTTGCCTCCCTGTTTTTGCATTTAACTAACCTACTGGTTTTATGGTTTTCGAACTTTCCTGCCAAACGCGTGTTGGGCTTGTTTTCCTGTTAAATTCCCCATTTTAGGCTTGTTTTGCAAATTTGCTTGTTTTTAAAAAATAACCTGGCATCACTGACGCAGCCTGTAAGTCTAGTAGAGAGTAGACTGAGTCATAGACTAGAGCTGCTCTTCAACTTTTGTGGGAATAAAGTTCAAACTGTGAACCCAACTTTTTACCATTTAGTCAAGCCATATGAAGCAAAACAGCATATTTTCTTGTGTGAAGCGAAATAACAACCACAGCGTAGGCGTGGATGGTAATGAGCAATGTAGTTCAAATGTAAAAGAAGCATCTAATCCGAAGCGGACCAAATGTAATTCAATTGCCAAAGTTAGAAAATGTGACGAAACATATTTCTGATACGAGTTCTTTTTGCCGAATGACAAAATTCTGAATGTAGCAGCTACATTCCATAAATGTAAGAACAACCGAGTCATTAAATTTCTTGATTTTTAACTTCTGTAACAACTGTTTATTTGTTGGTGTCTTGTAATGAAATGTTTGATTTTCTCACAAGTTATTCATCCTTCTTAAATTTTGTTAATGGGGGTTCCATGACAAATGCGAAAGTATATCAGGGGTTCCGAGATGACAAGAAGGTTGAAGAGCACTGATCTAGATAACACCTTTTTTCACACATCAGAAAACACATCTGCATATTTCAATCAGAAAATAAGTTATTTATATGCCTTGAGATAGGCATTATCTTTTGGATGCAAAGAAGATTTCTTTGTGGAAGATTTCATCACAAAGTTTCAAAAGTATACTAGAAGGTATTAATACCCAAACATTAAAACTTGTTTTTAACCAGCACCTGCAGCATTTACATGTGATCTAATGCAGCATCAACTTTAGAATGTTGTCTGCTTTCCTCATCGTGTCAAATGACTAAATAAAATGTCAAAAGGGATTAAATTTTGACTAGAAAATTTAGAAATTATCTTCAATATGTCATGTACAATGGGTGCAGCTTAACACCTTCACTGCCAGGTTTTTTTACCTTTAACACTTTGAGAGCTGGTGTACCATATATTCATACCTAGATTTCAACCTGAAAACAGCAGTTTTTGGTTGACTTACCAACACCATAGCTCCTCTGCCGTTTGCTCTAGAGAGCTGTTCAATGGCTCAAACAGATCGGTCAGTCTTGTAGTCCAGTGCTTGTCAACCGGGTGCATCGTACACCCCAGGGTGAACCAGAATTTTCTAGGGGTGTACCAACTTCATAGGGTGTACAGGGGTGTACCAGATGTGTGCTCTTCAAAAACAGTCAATTGTCCCACATATATCCTTTGCTCCAGCACAGTGTGTTAATTTTTCACATTTTTTAAAACTGTATCTATCGGGTCGTGTGCATTGTCTGTCATTTTTCACCTGTTTGTTTGTAATGTTGATCAGATGGCCATCATGTATTCTTCTTTTTTCATTAAATGCAACATTCGAGGGTATGCAGATAAGAAATGTTTGGGAACCATTGCTCTAGCTTGAATTTTTTGTAAGGTAATGTACCACCTATGCTTTTCTCTGCAATGATTATTGTTTTGTAGTAAGACTCAAAACAGTATTTTCCACATTACTTTTCAAGCAGTTAGCTGGAGCTAAGCGAGAGCTTAATACCAAGAGGAAGTGAATAATCTCTATGTTAATTTAACTTCGCACTTTTTCAGTTCAAATTCTAAGCTGTTATCATCCTATTCTTTTGATAGGTATTGCAGTAGGTTGTTGATCCTCAAAGAAAATTGACATGCGCAATTTCTTAAAGGAAAATTTAGTAGCGAAAGGTAGTTGTCAAAAAGAGCATAGTAACTATAAAGGAAATACTGCAGTGAACCAAGTGAGAGTGTGGATGTCAGCAAGTCACTTGCTGAGTGCAACATAGCCCACTTTTCCGGATGTAAGATCGAGATTTAGCAGTGTACAGTTATAAAGAAACTTATTCAAGAGAAAAAGGGTTGCATTGTTAAGAAGCACAAATGGAGCGATGCCTGCATCGCGTATGGGTTTTGTTGCACAAAAGAAGAAATGCTAAACCCGTATCCCTCAGGGCATTTCCTATTTTATACAACTGTATTTCATAAAAGTAATTCGGCTCCAGGACATCTCTAAAACATGTGAGCTCACAGCATTCTACTCATCAAAATAAGTCAAAGTCATTCTTTGAAACATCTCCAGAAAGTCATTGTCGATGGGGAAAAAAGCCTTTTCCAAAGTAAGAAAAATTCCACTATTAAGCAATACAACTAAAGGTGGATGTGTTCATATTTCAGAAGATTGGTTGAAACAACTTCAAGACAAGCTGAAGAAAGCTCAGTTTTTTGCAGAACCGTCGCCAGAAAGTTTTCAATAGGGAGGCTTTACGTTTGTTCAGGGGGGGCTTTACATTCTGAAATTTTATAAAAACTCCACCGATTTATAGTGCTACATAATTCAATTTGGGGGAGCTTGGAGCTCTGTTAGGGGGGGATAAGCCCCCCGTGGTGACGGGACTGGTTGTTTGGTATGTAGCTTGATGAAACAACAGATATGTCAGAAGAGGTTCAGTTGATTTTGTGTTGTAGGTTTGCCAATCAGGAAACAAAAACCATTGTCAAGTTGTGCTGTCTTAACGTTGGAGTTTGCTCAACTGCTCAAGCCATCTTCACTAAATTGAATCAGTTCATTGAAAACATGGTTTTGATTGGATGAAGTATAAGGCAGTTGCTACCAACGGAACAGCAGCCATGCAACACACTACTAATGCGGATGTTCGAAAAATCAAAAACATTTCCTTGGCTGTGTTTCAATGTGTTTTTTGGGTGATTTATCGGTCACAGACCGAAGTTGTTTTGAAATGACCGAAAAAAACGTTAGTGAATTTGGTCGTAAATGCCATTTTCAGTCATACAAAAACGTCCCAAAATAAAAAATGACCGAAAATTTTGAAGTTGTTTTGGAAAAATGACCGAAATATCTCAGGGAAAATAAACCTAGGTTTCAACTCACTGCATGATTGATTGAGCATCTGTAGCTAGAGGTTAGTTTAATAATATAACCATAGGTCAGGCCTGGAGATTGTTCTTGAGGATGTCAAAAAATTGGGAAATTCATCCTCTCACATTCAAAGAAGCATTGAAAGTTTTCAGAAGTCTGCAAAGCCATGATAGCAGACATAATGGGGTTATGTTTCATGCTGAGGCACGCTGGTTATCCAGAGGAAAAGTGTTAGAATGTGTGCTGTAACTGTGGCGTGAGTTGCGGTGTTTTTCTTGCTCAACAAGGATACCCAATATCCATTAATTTTCAAGGCAATTTATGGCTTTATTTGAATCTGAATTCTCTGTCATGGATCGTGCAACCATTTACATAGAGTTTCGCATGTAGCTACTGGGGTTTCAGGTCCAAAAGTTATGATCTAAACTAGTAAAAATATTTGACTAATTAGCTAATTGGATAATTAATTAATTTGTTTATTTTAGATCATATCTTTTGAACCAGAAATGTTAGAAAGTCGATCAAACAGCTCTCTAGAGCAATTGGCGGAGGAGCTAGGGCGTTGGTAAGGCAACCAAAAACTGCTGTTTTTTAGGTCGAAATTGAAGTACAAATATATCGTACGCCGGCTCAAAGTGTTGAGAAAAGTCAGTGCATACTCTACTGGAGTCCAACACAAAAGTAATGAGGTTATTAGTGTGGTTTTGAATTGGTAAAAGTGCAATTTTGTACCACCTATTGGTGTTTTGGTCATCAACAAAGGAATACAATCCATCCTCAATTGGATTCACTCATTGATATGAGCTCTCATAGACCTAAATTTTACTGAACAAAGTTTTCTGGTGATTTGAGCTGACTTATTTGTTTCTCATTGTTGGTATGCTGGTCTTGTTGAACTGGATGTGCTGGTCTTGTTGAAGTGGTTATGGTTAGATATAAGTCACAATTTTTGAGTTAGTTCAATACAACTAAGTTTTTGACTGGGGCAAGTCAAGTCTGTGTAGAGTTACCATTTGCTGGCATGTCCCATGCTTTCAAGTCATTTTTCAAGCCACAAGTCCTCTTTTTCACATATGGTGGTATAAATGACAAAGTGAAAGATTTTTGTATTTCAGGGAAAGAAATTAAAAATTCAAAGTAGAGTAAACAATAACTACCATATTTTTCAAACCATAAGGCACATTTAACACTTTGAGAGCCGGCATGCGATATATTCGTACCTAGATTTCGGCCTAAAACCAGCAGTTTTCGGTTGCCCTATTAACTCCATAGCTCCTCCGCCGATTACGCTAGAGAGATGTTCAAGGGCTCAAACAAATCGGCCAGTCTTCTAGTCTGCACTCGAAAAAAAACTTTTTGGTTGGGGGTTGCGGATTTTTTGTGAGTGACGTCATAAGTGAAGTAATCTGGGGCCATTTTGGCTCATGTTTCCTGGCCTAGGGTCCAACCGCTAGGCCAAAGTATTTCGCTGAAGTTTTTAGTGGTAGCTAGGCTCGAGTCCAAGTCTTTTGAGCCTTTGATCAACTTTCTAGCATTTCTGGTTCAAACGTTACGATCTAAAATAAACAAATTAATTGATTATCTAATTAGTCAAGTATTTTTATTACTTCAGATCATAACTTTTGAACCTGAAACCCCAGCAGGTTATCCAAAGTTTCAAAAGACTTGGATTGTAGCCTAGTTTTCAATAAAAACTTCAGTGAAATACTACCATCTAACGGTTGGCGCCCAGGGCCAGGAAAAGTGGGCCAAGGTGGCCTTAAAGGACCTCTACTTTTGACGTCACTCACAAAAAATCCGCAACCCCAACCAAAAATTTTTTTTTGAGTGCAAGCTACAAGACTTGCCGCGTCTTTTGAGACTTTTACTGGGTCAGTAGCGTATACCGGACCGGAGAAATTCCTGCGTAAAGCCACGTGCATTTTGGTGTTTTTTTCTCGGATATTCCCAAAAGCGGCCGGACGCCAAAGTGTTAAAATCGTTTAATTTTCTTAAAAATTGAAAGTGTGGCTTATGCGGTGCACCTTATGTGTGAATCTGGTTGTGCTTTCTCATCTAGAACCAATTGTATGTGGTAATGGTGCTATTTATTTGATTGCTAGTTAGGATTTTTTTTGTAAACAGACCGTCGTGTTATGTAATAAACCAACAACAATTGCAAGGAGCAGTGCATTTGGTTCTGAGAGTGGCTAGCACATACCACAGATCGTTTTACTCTGCGAGGTTCCTGACTACATTGGCGCACACCGAATCAAACATTAGCACAACTTTTATTTTATTGTATTCATGTCTAATGGATTAGGCATGTGTGACAGATTAAACGCCCTTGTATGTAATGACATCAAAATCCCAGTGGCAACTCTGGCACTTGGGAGTTATTGTGAAAGAGTTGAATACAGTTTGACTTATCAAAGTTTCGCTTCATTTAATGTGCTTTATGTATGAAAAAAGAACAGCTAGCATTCAATTTTCAATACTGCACCTTATGGTCTGAAAAATGCGGTGATTACCAGTTTCACTGAAAAAATTAAAACTGTAAATATCCTTTTGGAAAAGTACTTGACAAGTCTTAAATAGTTTATATTTCTGACTTAGGCCTTAAGTTTCTTTGGAAAAAAGTGACCTGAAGCAGTTATACTTGAGACATTGTTATACATAAGTTTGATTGTGCACTTAAATTATTTGTTTACCAATAAATGTAACAACCTTTTGTTATACCTCAGATACATTTTTTGTGGTGATTTGAATTGGGTAATCTTTTGGGACAAGTGTAAAGATGAGACTAAGACTTTTTTGCTTCGTCTGGGTATTGGCAAGTGGTCTGACTTGTGTACTTTTTATCATTTGCAGAATTGAATCTGTTTTAACTATTACACTAAAGTGTTCTTTTTCACAGTGATTTCACAAGGGTTTTTGTATCAATCTCAATCCTGATAAGCAACACTCCACAGATGCAGTTCTGTAGAGCAGGGGTGTGCAACCATGTAGCACTGCTGGGCCAAGTGCACATAACCAGATTGGTCCATGGGCCACAGCTGCATGTGTCAATCTCTGCGGGTTAGACAACTCACTGGTCACCCATGGTGGATTGCCTATACCCTTTAAAATTGTAATGCTTGCTTTAAAATCAGGACCTTTTCGTGGGCTTTAACACTTAACCTCCTGGGCCACTTTTGGCCTGCAGGTCACAGGTTGAGGAGCTTTGTCAAATTTTCATCCAAGCCGTCTAGCTTATTAAATAACTGAACTTGTTCCCACCTTATTGTCACCATGTGTGCAACTCAGCCAAAAGGCAGTCTGAAGGATGCAGCATGTCATTTTGGTGTGCTGCAAGAGCTTGTGTAATAATTGAATGATTGCTACACTACCCATGTGCTTTTGTACTGTGATGTATGCATCCATTAGGTACCTGCGTCAAAATATAACTAATGACCTGGTGTTGTTTAACGCTGCTACTGGATTTACTCTGAAAAGTGATAGCAAAGCTGCTTCCATGATAGACCCACTTTCGTTAGGTTGGTTGCACCATTGGCTATTTATGGGCCTCACCTAGGTTTATTTTGGTCATAATGTTTGAAAAGCTAGACTATCAAATACTGTTATGGCGAGCAGGGTTCCCATGTGGTATTGAAAGTATTGTAATTTAAAAACTGGTGTTCAAGACCTTGGAAAAGTATTGAAATTGCCCAAAATATGTATTAAGTATTGAAAAAGTATGGAAATTCTAAATTTAGAAGAGATTTGAAGCATCTGAGCAGAATTTTGCTGAAGACAAAGCAGGTTATTATTTAAGCAGTGTTATAAAATGTGCAAAATTGAGCTTCATGATTAAGATTTTCGAAAAATTAAGAGAAGTAATGGTAGTGAACTTTTTTAATGTGGTGTTGAAAAGGTAATGAAAAAGTATGGAGAATGATTTTTTTTAAATGTGTGGAAACCCTGGGCAAGTTTTAATACTATTATAGGACAATTGAACGAAATGTCTCAGCAAAAAAAATAGGGCATAATTGTGATTATTAAAATTCAAGAAAACTTGGTTGAAGCAAAAACTTCATTTTCTTCAGATTGTAATTGAGTTTGTTTTTTTAGCAGACAGGGTAAACAAAGGTGCCGTGTTTTTTTTGTGAAAAGTGAAAGCTGCAAATTTAGCAACAATTTGACATTAGCTTTGACCACATGTTGCTATATTGTGTTCAAAATCTCATAAATTTGCATGAGTTTGTTTCATAAATTACTTTCTGAATTGTAAGAAAAATATTCGTAATGCCACTGAGGGCAGATACTTTTGTTTGATAAGTATGGCATTGCAACAGTGACAGTTGTGTCGTTTGACATTCCTGCAGTGTGATCAGTGCTTCTACCGATGGAAAACAGTTTTGTGGGCAAGTTTTTTTTGTAGTTTCAACTTTCCAGGACTTGTAATGTTTACAATCTTCTCCCATGAATGATTTTTCTGTAGGGTTGAATGTAGCTGAAGTACCTTTTGTAAGCATATTTGTGAATAGTTATCTGTCATTTATATAAAAGTTTAAAAAGTTTGGCTGCATGTTGGACTTATCATTGACAGAGGTGTAGTAGTCACAAATAAATATGTTTAGGTATGATGGTCCTTGCTGTATAAACTTAACACTGTGTGTCATAATTTTTTATGCTTCATACCAGGGGTTCTCAACCTTTTTCTTGTTAAGTACCCCCGAGTCATAAAACAATAACCCGAACCCCCAGGTTAGCTGGCAAAGCCGTAGATTGCACATTGCTGCATCACAATAACGCAAGATCAGGAAAAATCTACCTGGAGTTTTCAATCGGCATGCATTTTCCTCGTACAGGATAGTAAAAAATAGCACTGCATGAAAACTCAAATGCCATCCAAGAACCCCTGGAAATCATCCCGTAAACCCCAGGTTGAGGTCCACTGCTTTATGCTATGGTTACGTTTTTTTAAATATTATTTAAACTCCATGGTTTACAGTACATGTGTCTGTTTTTTTGCAGTTAGCACTGAGGGATAAACGCAAAAGGAAAAATAATGAGTGTGCCTGCTAAACCTGTTGATAAAGTTGTTGTTCACCCTCTCGTGCTTCTCAGTGTTGTTGACCATTTCAATAGGATTGGCAAAGTCGGAAGTCAAAACAGGGTCGTCGGCGTGCTTTTGGGCCAACCGAAGTTGATTGAAGGAAAACGAATTTTGGACATTTCGAACAGTTTTGCTGTGCCGTTTGACGAAGATCCACGGGAACGCGATGTTTGGTTTCTAGATCATGATTACTTGGAAAACATGGCGGCTATGTTCAAGAAGGTTAACGCCCGGGAGAGAATTGTCGGTTGGTACCACACTGGACCAAGGTTGTGTTCCAACGACATCAGCATCAACGACCTTCTCAAGAGATACAACCCCAACTCGGTGTTGGTCATCATTGATGCCAAGCCGAAAGAGCTGGGTTTGCCAACCGAAGCGTATGTTGCTGTTGAAGAAGTACACGACGATGGCACTCCAACAACGAAGACATTTAACCACTTGCCTACTGAAATTGACGCCGAAGAAGCAGAGGAGGTTGGAGTTGAGCACCTGCTCCGCGACATCCACAACGTGACAGCTGGAACTCTGTCGCAAAGGATAACCAATCAGCTTCAAGGAATTCGTGGACTAGGCTCCAAGTTGCTCGAGATCAAGAATTACCTGGAACAGGTCGCTGCCGGGAAGCTACCCATCAATCACACGATCGTGTACGAGCTGCAAGATATTTTCAACCTCCTTCCCGACGTTAACCTGGCGGAATTCAGCAAAGCGTTTTATCTGAAAACCAACGATCAGATGCTCGTAGTTTACTTGTCGTGTCTCATACGTTCGGTGATCGCGCTGCACAACCTGATTAACAACAAAGTGTCAACACGGAATGCTGAGCGAAACGATGGTAAGAGCAAGAAGGTCGATGAAGCCGGTGATGCTAATAAGAAAGAAGAAAAAACTGACGCTGATTCGCAAAAAGTCACTAAATCGAGACCATCCACTTCTGGAAAGAATCGTTGATAAACTATGCTTGTTGTCAGTAGCGTGTATGCCACCGTTTAGAAAGGCATTTCCACAATTCATAAATTTCCTTATCAAATGTTCTTGGTCTGTTGATATGAGCTACGCCCCATCATTGTTTTAGACCACATTGTTCGCGCATACTGACTTCGCGCATACTAGATGTTCTAATGTGCATTTTCATCGAAATAGTGGTGAGGTGGTAAATACGTCGGAAGTACTCTTGTATGCGCTGCTATATTTTACACGGTATTTCTCAGGTTGCAAACGGTTTATTAACGCCTTTTGCTGAGTAAATAACGTCTTTGTCAGGCAATGCAGTGTTTTGTCGTTACTCTGATTGGCTCATAACTTTGTGTGGGTTGCGTTCAGCGCTGCGTTGTTTTTCAGGTTCGAGTAAAATTAGTGTGTAGTACATTAATGTGAGTAAAATTTGTGTGTAGCACATTAATGTCAATTAAGAGGTGATGATGGTTGGATAATAATGAAAGCACTGAACAAAAATTCAAATTTGCTGACTTGGCCAGTTACTTTCATCCGAGGCACCGATCAAGCTTCAGATGAACTTCAGGAACATCCAAAAAAGGGGAAATCGTCCCAGCCACTAAGCGGCAGAGAAGCGCGTGATATTTATGAAAAAATATTGAAAGAACCAGGAACAAATCACACTGAATCAAAACCACAGCTACGTCTAAACAGCCAACACACCCAGGCTTCATGCTTAAAGCGGAAGTCCGATTCACCGAATGAAGACAGAAAGCCAGAAGTGAAGAAAGCGGCAAGCGGAGCCTCTCCCGCACAAGCCAGAACCAAATTTTTTAAGGCTGCCGAAAACGGTTGGCTGCTTGAGCTTCAAACACTTCTTGCCAGCAGACTGGTCGACATTGACTCGACCGATCAATACAAATGGACTGCTTTGATGATGGCTGCATATGGCGGCCACAGTGATGCTGTTTTATACCTTTTGGTGAACGGAGCGCAGTGGAAAGATTTGGTGAGTATTTTGCTGAACTCACCAAACAAGCTTTGCCGCTGTGGACAGAACACTACCTCAGCTACGTGGTGCTAAAAGGCGTTGCGAAAAATGATGTTCGTGCATCTTTTTAGTAGTTCAGAAGTAGTAGTCTACGTTTCAAATCCGGTATTATCCCCAATACGGAGGTGGCCGGATTTACGTAATGACTAGGTCAACCAAAAGTCAATAAAAGTCTAAATTTATCGTTGGGTCAAAATTTCTTGCAGCACAGCTTTTTTTCATTTGGTCGATTAAAACCAGAACAACAGATGTTGACATGCTTTTGCAAGTTTAGTTAAAATTCTGACATAACATTGGAATGTTTGCAACTTCTGACGTAATAATGTTGTTTTGCCACTACTGGACGATTGTAAGTACGCTAGGCGTGGTAGTACTTACTGTTAAAGTATATCCATGTAGAACCTTCTGAATGGCTTCAGATTTTTTGACACTGGATACTTCTCATGTGCGTTTGTATTGATATTCGTCTACGGGTTTTCGCCTTTGGTTTCGTTGGGTCTTTCTCACAAGTGATTTTTCTTTCATTGCAACAACAAAAAGGTCTTTAACCTAACGGTTAGATTTCTTTTATTGGCTTTGTATTCCGCGTTTCAATTGCAAGCGAAGGAAATTGATAGGTCAAAATAAAGTCAAAATTTGTAAATTATGAAGTCAAAATTTTAAGTTTTTGCGTCAAAATATTGGTTGTACTAGTAATGACCTTCCACATAATTTCAGTCTTTTCCACTTTAGTCGATTCAAAGCGTCATCTTGACTGAGACTCTGTATCGTTAGCAATACGAAACAAATCTCAAATTTTAAAGCTTTCGGCGTACATTTGCAGACTTGAAGTGCTTAATTGGCTCGCGTCGTGTTTCCAGCAACCACCTGCTGCCAGGACGTTTTCCAAGTCAATATTCTCGTTTCCAGGTTGACGATAGCGGTTATGACGCGTACGACTTGGCGAACCTGGGTGGCAACAGCGAGATCGCGCACATGCTCATACATTCCAAGTCGCTGATCAAATACATCGCTCGACAGAGAACTTTAGAACTGGCGCTGAAACAAGTCAAGAAAGAAAAACTTTGGTGCGACGTGTGCGGTTGTCGCTATGCTGCAACGGCCTCGGGCGAAGAAGCGACCAATCCCCACCACAGCTCCATTTCCCATCGCATTTCCGCGTACCAGCGAGAGCCTCCCCCCCCCAGCTCCCACTTCTACTTGGGAAGAAGCAACAGAGGCTACAGGATGTTGCAAGGCGGAGGCTGGGATGAGACGAGCGGACTCGGGCCCACTGGAAAAGGACAGAAATATCCCGTGAAAACCGTATTGAAGCGGGATCGCTGCGGTCTCGGCTGTACCGCGTCCTCGAGTAAAGCCAGGGTCACGCATTTCGCAGCAAACGACAACGACGCTGTGAAAACTGTTGTTTCTGCGGGTGCGGGGAAGACGAAGACGAAGGCAGTTGAGCGAGATAAAAACTTAGAAATCGAATTTCGGAGATCGTTTTATTAATTTACACAAGTGTGACAGCAGCTCGTCTGTGACAAAAATAACTTTGTTTCAAGAACTGACTAAGCGCGAGCACTGTGTCGGAACTGTTGTACGGCCGCAAATGGCTCAGTATGACCGCAGCCGTGTTTTTCATGTGTTCGCAAAATCTATTTTGGAAGGAACCGCGCAGAACCAAGGTGGTTTTGCAATTTCCCGCTTAAGCTCCGGAAAGCACAGAGCAACAGGTTTCGATTTGAATCGCGTGTGGAAATCAGGTTTCTATGATATTCGAGATTTTCTCCCTGAAGAAATAAAAACCGTAGATCACGCTCGTATGTTCAGCCGATGCCGATGTTGTAAAAGTAATGTTTTTTCCTCATGTAGATCACATTTTTTTGCATAACGAACTTTCTAACACCCTCGAGTCAAAGACCTGACTTTCAAAGCTATTTTCGAGGCCACGCAAAAAATTTTCAGTGCTTATGGCATGAACTGTTCATGACGTCATTGCTTGTTACGCAACGCTCACCCGTCTGGTGACGTTATAAGAAGCGTAGAACAAACAGGAATGTGCTTATAGTTTCGTTGGAGTTAGGCTTTAAACGAGTGTTGTCCCCTGCGACGTTTTCGTCCTCTTTAGTCGAGCAGTCAAGTTCAACACACCGCTCATGCACACGACACGCGTGTTGCTGCTGCTGTGTTTTGCGTGTGTTTTTTTTTGCGGCTGGTGCGTGTTCCGTTCCGAGGAAATCTCCAACAAGGTTTCATTTCACATCGTTATTGTTAAGCAAGTCGCGAATTGATTCCGACCAGGAGGCGTGTTGTTCGATCGAGCGGCCAATGCCCTCTCTTACAGGGGAGCCCGTGGCGGCATGACATGTATTTACTGCCATCGCCTCGCAGAATTTTGACTTCGTTCAGCCGATGTGTCCATGACCTTAACCTTTTCCTCTGCGGCCAGCAGTGATTAAATAATCATCGTGCAATGTTTACCCCCAACTGTTTTTCCCGTTCTTTGCTATGCTAGTAGACTTCGTTATAAGATAAGAAATTCTATTGTAATGCCAATTCTGTCTTGAAAATAATCCCCTGCGGGTTAAATCCGACGTTGTTGTGAATTAATTCGCCGTATCATTCTATACATACAAACATCTTTAGCACTGTTTTTTGGCATCCTTTGCAGAGTGGCCGGCGCCCCCAGTTGTAAACAACCAACTTTGACCTGTTTTCCCAAGAAAATGCCAGTTTATAAAAGCGTTTTGACGTACATGTTTTCATTGTCCTACGTCACAAACAGAGCTCTCGGTGAAAACTCTACTTTGTGTCTTGTGCTTTTAAACCACTCGTGTGTGATCGCAAGCGTCAATCTTCGCAGTGCACTTAAAACGAATTCTATGTTTTGCAGGATTTTCGCTTAGGCTGGTCAGCGATGGCCTGCTACTGGATCAGGGCTTAGGTTCAGGTCACATGGCTTCCGGCTGCTGCGGCAAGAAAAAGTACGCGATGAACTCCTCCCCCGGCTCCTCGCATCACGCGCACGATTACGTCAGCACGAACAATCACGCGACCGCCGACGCTTTGACCAACGGCTATCATTACACGGTCGCGAGCAACGAAATGTGCTTTTACTGTTTCGATGTCTTGTTTTCCCATTTGCACGACGCCGTGCCGCCCAGAGCCCCGACGTTCACCAATCAGGCTTTCCCGCTCTTTGTCACGTGGAAGACCGGCAAGGACCTGAAGTTGCGCGGTTGTATCGGTACTTTTTCGCCGATTCCGCTTCACGAGGGCCTCAGGGAGTACGCCATTGTTAGTTCAATGAAAGACAGCCGTTTCTCGCCGGTGCGCCTGGACGAGCTCGCCAACCTGCACTGCTCCGTTTCGCTCTTGACCGACTTCCAAGATTGCCGCGATTGCTTCGACTGGAAGGTGGGCGTGAACGGCTTGCGCATCGAGTTCAACAACGAGAGAGGTCACCGAAAAACGGCGACCTACCTGCCCGAGGTGAGCAAGGAACAGGGCTGGAATCAGCGGCAGACCGTCGAAAACTTGCTGCGCAAGGGGGGCTATCAGGCGGAAATCACCC
>Ga0210059_1006728_pt1 | contig 18392 bp, 8 predicted proteins | sample Ectturendosymbi2_FD_188042 | JGI IMG/M metagenome (GOLD analysis project Ga0210059, IMG submission 188042) | Ecteinascidia turbinata endosymbiont from Florida, USA - Sample 2 (SPAdes) (version 2) | ecosystem: Host-associated > Tunicates > Ascidians > Unclassified | place: Key West, Florida... | reverse complement strand
GGCTTGGAGCTTTGTTTGGGGGGATAAGCCCACTAAAGCCCCCCGTGGCGACGGGACTGCTGTATTGAAGAATGTATTTGTGACATGTTGGGACTTTATGGCGCCCCCACAGTCATTTGGCGCAAGGGAATTGTGCCCCCTTGCACCCCTCGTTACGCCCATGCGTAGCAGAGGACATTTTCATTATGGTGTAGAAAGGACAAAGCGTTTTGTGAACGTGCATTGGCATAGTATCGTCAGCAACATGGAGAAGATAAGCAAAATATCGAGCTTGCCCCCTCTGGAAAAGTTTTTGCGGACGCCCAAGCTTCTGACTTGAATTTTTTCAAGTTTCTGGCATTTTTCCGTCATGTTTTGGTTGTTTCTTGCCTGCAAATACAACAAACAAAATATTTGAATTATATAAATTTTAACAAACCATTTCTTTGCAATATTCAAAGTCTCGAGACCTGAAACCTTCGAGACCGAGACAAGACCTGAAACCTTCGAGACCTAGACCGAGACTCGCAAAAATGGGTCTCGAAACGAGTCTCGGGACCGAGACCAAGTCTCGAGACTCCATCACTGCTGTTGAGTAAACATTTCATCAATTTGCTCACTCCACAGCCACATGTCGCGTTTTCTAGGCTAGCCTACCAGTCTACGGCATCTAAACACAACATTTGAAAAGAGTTAGAACTACTAAAACTTATTTTAAAGCAATAACGAAAATCTAAATATTTTAAACTCCTTTCAAAAATTAATTTTTAATCAGCAAAGTGCCCCCCCAAAAAGTGCCGCCCGGGACCCGCGCCCCCCCCGTTGCTACGCCACTGCAAGAATATGAGTTGCCTGCTTTCGTGTATTCTGTAAGAAGACAGAAACAACGGCAAAATCATTTTTATCACGAATCGAGTTTAGTCGATTGACTAAAAATTGTGACTCGAAATCGAGTCAATCACTCCAGTCACGCTATCACTGATGAGTTTACGGCCTCGGCTCGACCACACCATTGGTCTTTCGTTTTTGTTGTAGTTTCTTTATTATTGCCGTTTCTTATATTGTTCTGCGTTGCTTTGAAATTCTTAAACAGTGACATGTCCTGAACCCTACTTTTGAAGAAAGAATTCATGTTCTAGAACGTTTGAACTGAATTTGAGCCAAATTGTTTAATATAATTTATATCAAATGTCTCAAAATTGTTTTCATTTACTGTTTCAGCATGTTTCTAACGGCCTGGTTCTCATTTTTAAACTCAAGTTCATTTACCTTATTTTTCGGACGATAAAGCGCACTTAAAATCCGTTAATTTTCTCAAAAATCAAAAGTGCGCCTTGTAATGCGGTGCGCCTAATGTATGAATCTGGTTGTGCTTTCTCATCTTGTACTAATCTTATGCGGCAAACAGTACTATTTATATAATTGCTAGTTACGATTTTTTTGTAAACAGACCATCGTGTTGCGTAATAAACCAACAATATTTGCAATGAGCAGCGTCCTAGAACAGCTAGCACATATCACAGATCGTATTACTCTGCGGGGCTCGTGACTACATTACCGCACACCGTATCAAACACGCGCACAACTTCTACTTTGTTCTATTCGTGTTTAGCGGATTAGACGTGTGTGACAGATCAAGCTCCCTCCTATGTAATGACAGATTAAACTCCCAGTGGCGACTCATGCACTCGGGAGTTATTGTGAAAGAGTTGCATACAGTTTGACTTATCTAAGTTTTGCATCATTTAATGCGCCTTATAGCCGGTGCGCTTTATGCATGAAAAAAAAACAGCTGACATTCAATTTTTGGTACTGCGCCTTATAATCCGGCACGTCTTGTGGTGCCGAAAATACGGTAACATTTCAGCAAATTTTGGTTCGATTTTGAGATTTTATTGTTAATCTGGCTTGAATCCAGCGAAATTTATTCGCAAAAAATAAAATTTGCACTGATGACTAAAGTCGGCTTCGCGAGTTGAATAAAGCCAATTCGAAAAAACCTTTGACCTTGGCTGAGTCAAGTCGAGTCATTTTTTCTAGTCTTTCAGTCAGAAGAAATGTCATGTTCATCCATCCGAAACAAATTCGAAACTTTTGTTGAACTAATACATGATGTTGATTTAAGGTTTTTAATAACTGTATTGTTGGGTTTCAGTCCAACCAGGACTTTGATCTGGGGATTTGCTCAATTTATAAACACTTTTCTGAAAACATTTATAGTTCTGTCACGGATGATTGGGTAGAGGATTGTTTAGGCCATGTCGAAATCTTATTGGTTGAAATGTTTGTCCTTTTGTCCAGTTTAAAACCCTTGTGGAATTGTAGTTGGCAAAGGGAAAGGCAAAGATGCCACTTTCGATGTTTTCTTATTTTTTACCGTTTTTCAAAGATAGTTTGGAAGTTACCGACCGGCCGTTCTCAAACTCAAGTTAAAATTATCATTTGATTGTCACTGTTAGCTACCTAGTGTTTTCTGTTCGAAATTGTCAGGGAAAATTTATTATGCTGGAAACAATGGCAACTAGCAGTAGTATACTAAGTTGTAACAGTTGTACGTATTTGCGAGATTGAACGGAGACCCACTACTGAAGGCTACTGTACAGAACACTAACAGAGGTTCAAGTCCATTTTGAGGGCAGTTTTACGAACATAAAAGCCACGCCCACTGTCAGGTGTGTGAAGAGAATCATGTTTCGTTTGTTACTTGGCAGAGATGTGATTTACATTGGGAGAAGATTAAATTGCTAAGTTTATTTGTGCAGCCTTTTTAGAATGCAAAAATAGGCCTCTCGTTAATAGAAATTGAACTTTTAAAATGGTTTCATTGCATTGGCATGAATTGTTCATTCATTTGTAACTGTTTTGCTTTTAACATTCAATTGCTTGCCAACCCCATTGTTGAGTGGGTACATTGATTTATGTGAATTGTTTTTTCTCTGCATGTTGCTGCACTGCTCTATGCATTTTTATGTTTGTGACTTTGTTCAAATTCCTTGGTTGTCCTAGTTTTATGCGTGCTCCTAAGAAAGAAGTAGAATGGTTGGTAAGAGTTCTTCATGACAAACTGATTAGAAACGAAACTTGCGTTTGCTTACACTTAAATAAAGCATTTGATTGGTGGCTTGGCCAGTGAGTTTACAAGATTTGATGCAACACATCAACAAAATTTGAGTTTAATTCTTCAGAAGTGATGACATGGGCCTAAGCTCAGAAATTGTAAAGAAGGGAAAGAAATGCATTTAAAAATAAAGTGTGCATACTATAAAAATGCTTGCATAGAGTAGGCAATGTCAAACTCAAAATCACAAAATGTTTGAAGAATTTAGAAACAGTCAGTTGCTTTATCTAATCTTTACAGCATGCACCATGATAACAGGGTTCCCACAAGGTATTGAAAGTATTGAAAAAGTATTGAATTTCAAAATTGGTTTTCAAGACCTTGAAAAAGTATTGAATTTTGCTAAAATGTACATTAGGTATTGAAAAAGTATGGAAATTTTATATGGAAAAGTAATCTCAAGTATCTGAGTAGAATTTCACCGTAGGCAAAGCACTTCATTATTTATGCATTGTTGTGCAATGTGTAAAATTGAGTTTCATTATTGAGAATTGTGAAAAATGAAGAGAAGTAATGGTATTGAATTTCTCAAAGTTAGTATTAAGAAGGTATTGAAAAAGTATGGAAAATTATTTTTTTAAATGGGTGGGAACCCTGTGATAAGTATAGAAAGCCAGCTGTACCAAGAATACTATAGCTTACTGGTATTGGTAAGCATGTTTGCCTTATTGACATATACATTGCGCATCATCTCTGGGTGCCAGAAACCAACCCGTACTGTAGGGAGCTTTCACCTGTAATCATGGGCGTTCCACCGCCCTGCGTAGGAAACACTCCACTTTTAAGCTGGCACTCCAGGCGCAGTTGAATATCAACCACCCTCTTCATACCCTTGTCCATAGTGCACAGTCCCTCAGCACCTGCATTAACGACGACCCTTCTGTCGCCATGCTGCAGTGCTGATGAACTCCAGCTTCAATCTCCTGGAGTCATGGAGAATGGCATGGGAAAGTGCCAGGCCACCGGCCCAGTTTCTAGTTACCTCTGCCGTTTGCCACCTGTCTGGCTCAGAGCTTTTCCGGAGTCTGTTGTTAGCACTAAATAAGCTAAGAACTGGCGTCAGCTGCTTGGTACATGCCTGTATCGCTGGGGCATGCTAGATACACCCAAATGCATCTGTGGTGCTGAGGAGCAATTGGCTAGTCATACAATATTTGACTGTGACATCCTTTCCCATCCGAACTGCCTGTAAAGCCTGCGATTCCCTAACATTAACTACAATAATGGCTTGAGGACCTTGTGGATTTTGCTTGAACCACTGCTCACACGTAAGAAGATGATGAAATTGACTTGGTTTGAACTTAAGTTTCTAACATAAAAGGTTGAATTATGCTTTATAAGTTGCCTCTGCAGAGCTGAAGTTGAGCGAATTTATTGCTCCGCATGATCTATCATTCTCAGTCGCAAATTAATTAATTGATTTTGCAAAATCCATCGATGAACTTCCAAATATGTTTATAAAGTGGATTGCGGTCAAAAAAATGTTCAACTCTGTGAATGCTGCTTACAAAACAACCCAGCAAATTGGATACTGACAGCTTGAAGGTGCATGCATTAGCCAGAGCTTCATGAAGCGGTGGTGGATATTTAACATAAGAACCATGTTATAAAGCAAGTTTTGATAGCAGTCTTGTGTCTTTTTGATGTTGATGCCTGACATTTGATGTTGAAGCCTGAAAAAGTTGATGTTGAAATGATTGAGCCTAGTGGCATCATTGGTTGTTGGTCTTATGGTAAGATTTGGTAGTGTGTTGGCTTTTTTCTGACGAACTAATGGTTCATGGCAGCGGCTCTGGAGCTGGAGCCCGGAGTCAGAGCCCAAGCAATTTTGGATGGCTGGAGCCGGAGCCAAAAAATTTAGATGGTGGAGCTGGAGCCTGAAATTTGGGTTCTCGTTCAACAGACATAGTTAGTAGGGCAAGCGAGTTGTACAATAAATAATATAAAAAGTAACAAAGGTTTTTAGTTTTTAATGGACGAAATCATTCTGGAGCTTAAATTTTTATGTTTGCTAGAGGAAGAGCACGAAATTTGTATTGAATTCTGACTCCACAGCCCTGGTTCACATATCATTGACTGTGTGAACCAGGGCTATTGACTCAATAGATCATGCAGCATTGCGTAGAATAGAATGCAGAAGCTAGAGAAGTGGCCCTTAACCTTTTCTCTATCTCTATCACGCCCCCCCTTAAATCACAGTTTTGTTTGAAGTCCCCCTGACTTCAAATAAGTAAATTAAGACTATAAAAATATGCAAAAAACTTTTTTTTTGGTAAATTGGACAGACCTTCATATATCTCAGAGGCTTTGCTTCTTCAAGTTGCCAACCTCATTTGGTGACACTACATCATGATGCTATGTGCCTGGTGGGACATAAATGCAGCGGTGGTACTCCATTATCGTCTATGACTAATTCTATCATTACTTCATGATTTGTGTGGGTTAGCATTGTTCTCTGCCCTTGTTACATGCTTTTATTATGAAATGACATGTTTACTATATTGCTCTCTGCCACATTATCCTTATTGGTGCTCACTTCCTTCACCTATACCAGGGGTGGCCAACTTGTGGTCGACTGCGATCGAATAGAAAATTTCGTGATAGCTCGCGATCGACCGGTCGGTAATAAAATCACAAGTACAAAATGTCATAAAATGCAACGTTTTTCCTGTAAGTGAATTTGAATCTACCACACATTTACCATCGAGAGCCACGTTTTCATGTTTTAGTTAATTTAATACTTCACAATATCACAATAATGCTTTCTGGAATATTGATTGAAAAATGTTCTTGTCAATTCAATGCAAAATCAGGCACGATCGACCAACAGAGACTAGCCGATCGACTGACGTGTTGGCCACCCCTGACCTACACCATATTTAATTTATTCAATTGTAAGCCGTGGCTTATGAAGTTTTTTTCATCATTTCGTGCACCTTACGATCAAGGGCGGCTTACTTTTTTTTCTTTACCTTATCAAAAGATACAGATGACGCTCGGCCTTTCCTTGGCTACGTTTTTTCAACCAAATTCTCTTTGCACATACTACTGTATATTCTCTTCAGAATCATGTGGACATCTGTCACAGGAAGGTTTATGATCCACAGAAGGCAGTTGTAGTGGTGTAAGCACCATTACCAGGGTTCCAAATAAATGTGAAACATGCTAATATGCAAAAGTATCTCAGAGGCTTAGGTAATTTTTGTTCAAGAGTGGCTTACAATCAAAGGTGGCTTACATTAATTTTTTAAGACCATTTCATGGAGCTTACATTCAACAGTGGCGAAAAATCGAGTAAATATGGTATGCATGCTTCACTGGTGTCCTGTACAAGACAGATATCTGTCACTAGCGGATCATGGTTGTGGATTTAAATGATGCAATGTAACTGGAGTCAAAAAAGCAATATTTTTTATGGTGAGTGATGACATCACAAGAGTAGTAAAAGTATTATTTGTTGCTAACCTAGGCTTAATTCTAGCCACAATCCCTCTGGTAAGATTATTGCATTCTTGATAACAAACTTCAGGGGGACCAAAATTTGGGTTTCAACAGTTATGAAAATATAAAAAATTAAAACAAAACTTTTTTACCATTACTGGTTTGCAGGAAAAGTATGTTAAATTGCAATGACAAATATTTTTCTATTGTATTTTTACCTTTATTCATTGTGTAATGTGATATTTTTCACTCCGGTTACGTTATTGCACATTCGTTAACAATATCCATGCTGATGGACATTCATTCTTTGCATTGCACTTGCTCATCTCTACATACCTCAACTTTTGACCCAGTTGTGTGTCCACCATCATCTGTGATGTGTTAATGTTTGTTATGCATTTGATTTAACATTTGTGCTTCTATATTGTTCTACTTCTCCATAGCGCTTTTGGCATTTGTGTGTTTTTTTTTGGCAGTGGTTATAGGTCCACTATCGGACTTAGCAGACCTTCATTTTTGAAAACTTACTTGTCTGCCCCCTGTAACGTGACACTAATGCATGACAAATTTGTAGTAGACTGCGCTACGCTTGGTAGAAACATACTAAACCTAAACCGTCAATCTGAACACAAAGTTCGGAAATTTTTGAAAAAAGCAAAGAAAACCCGATTCCATTAAAAGGGCAACCACTATCACCAAAACAAAGTGCCATGATGAGACCCGAACCAAAAACCATTCGCACAGTGGACTTAGATGCATCCACTTGACTACTATGGTGGTGCTAGTAGAGTAACAAGCTCAGCGTTTTATTTGAACCATGTCACCGCCGGCAGACCTATAGCCACTTCCTTTTATTATATTTGGTATTCTGATTTCTTTATCTCTATAGTAAATTGGACGGAACACTTTCCTGTTCAGAAACTTACCATGTTGTAGAGGGAGTAAGAGCTCGTGCCGCTTGGAAATTTAGTGACGCCCCCCTGGTGAGGCGTGCTCCCTAGTTATAAACCACTGATCTGGAGCATATTCACTACCGAAGTTCTGTGTAAGCAACAACATTTATTGGCTCCTTTGTCTTAAGCCAGGGTTTATTTTGCCATCAGAAATGGTCACATGACAAGGATGCTTGGATAAGCACATCGTCCTTGTCAGATGATGGAAATCTCTAAGCCCCGAAGCTAAACCATAAACCTAAGCTGTAAACCCAACATTTTATAGCAACTTGTTTCAAAAAAGTACATCAAAAACGCTCACATCAAAAGTGTCACCTCCAGTAAGAAAAGCAGCAATGATGAGAGCCCAACTGACGAACACTTGCACAGCAGCCATAGACATGTCACCTCGACTACTGTTGCTGTGCTGTTAGTGTCATGAACTCAACATTATATCTGGAGAAAGGTGGATGCTGTTCAGAACAGGTTTGTCAAAATATATCCAGCAGAGCTTTTGCTGCTCTTGGCAAAATAAGCACTATCTTGTCACAAAGGATTCATGAAAGACGATGAGGTCATTATCTTCTGTACATGTAGCCTTCCAGCCCCTTGATTGAAAAAAAAATTAAAAGTTACATTGATCACGTGCTGCTAAGTTTGTTGCACCAAGAACTTGTAGTTCGTGACTACAGTCAACTTTAATAAAAGCATTAACCACAGTTTATTGCACAACAATTCCGGTTGAACTGTTACTGCTAAGCCTGAGATTAGTAATGTTAAAAAATGTAGTCTGTTGATTCAACTGTGTATATGTTGCATGCAGTTTTAACCGCTCTAGTTTTCAAAAAAAACATTGGCCAAAAAATAGACTGTGTTGACACCTAGGGCCAAGTAAATTTGGCCAAAAAAACGCATAAACATTCCCACTTGTGACGTCATCCACAGAATCCCAAACCCAAAACTGAAAAAAAATTTCAATAGAAACTAGAAGACTTTCTGAATCCGTAGAGGGTTTAAACAGCTCTGTAGCTCTATAGGCTGGCAAGTTAATGGCCAATCAAAAATGTCCAGGCCACTATAGTGGTCTCAGTGGGACTAAACACATTTGTACATTTGTGTTAATGCAAATGTGTGCATGTTTGAAAGAACACATAAGAAAGGTAATCGACTATGTGTTTTACACTGTGCATGGTTTGCTCGGGCAGTGCTGTTCGCTGGAATCACCAAGACTGCAACAGGCAAAGCATGCAACAAGTACAAAACACTTGGTCAGTTGGGTCTGGTCTGTGTTTTGATGCTCAGACACAAACGCAATTTCTGAACAGCCATTTTCTTGATTCTGGTCCCAAGAAATGACAAAAGGTCCTCAACCATTGATGGCAAAACCAACAACTGCCCTTACAGAAATTGTTTATATTATCGTTATCTTGAGTTACATTTCTGCTAGTAACTGTTTTCTGAATCATCTGATCCTGTGATTGTTGTTTTTTCAATGATTTCATCATGGTAAGAATGCTGCTTGTAAAAAACAACTAGATTGAATTACTCTAAAGTTTGGTATATTCCCTTAGTTTTGTGTATATTTTTGATATAATTCATCTTCAACTCAACTTGAGGCACACCAAAACAATTGAAAATATTAATGTGTGAAAATGAACAGAAGCTGGAGCCATGGAAAAAGAGAGCTCCGGAGCCAGAGCCATGTTCGTGAAAAGATGAGCTCCGCAAGCAGAGCTGCGTCATTTTTATAAAGGCTCTGCAGCCCTACCTGCCAACTTATAAAACATGTTATCTTTCACTACATGCACTATTAAAACTCACAAATGAAATGCATATAGTATAAAAATTCAGTCTATGATGAAAAAGAGATTGAAAGAACATTAACAGAGGAAAAAGAAATGTTGAAAACACAGAACCAAGGTTTGGAATGCCTTAGCGTGACTTCGTGGCCCATATTTTGGGAACCACGGTTCTAATAATTTGGTATATTTTATACTTTGTTGTGTTTTATGTGCATTAGCCCATGTGATATGGAACTAGACAAATTTGGCTATAAGTATATAAATTTGATTAATTCACTTGTTAGGTTCAATGTAAGTTTGTGTAAGAATGTTGGCTCATTGCTAAGTTATGTTTTTGTTGAACACTAAAGATTTTCAAAAAAATATTGTAATGTTTCATATTTCAAGTTACCTTAGACAAGTGAATTTAGCGTAATCTTATATTTGATTTTTAACGCAGATCACTTTTTTAAGACAAAACTTTATTTCAAGTGCACACTGGCTTGTCGTAGTAATATTTAATGTTGATAAGAAATCTGCAGAAGTTTAACTTCGAAATTGTTTGACATATTGCTGTGTCATTGTTTGTTAGCAGAGTTAACACTGTAATAATTTGTTTGACAAATAGTAGTCTAATCATTTTCATTAACTTTTGTTCTTACAATGTTAGTTGTAAGTGAGAAGAAATCCCTTTGCCTAGCTTACAGAAATTGTCTTTTGATACTTCAGGGAAAAATTTTAATACTGTATTTACTGATTTGTAAAAAAAATTAATATTTACTTATTTGCATTATGTGTGTGGATGCATGTCCATCTGACATTATTGAAATAACTTTGAATGCCAAAAATAAGGCAAGGTCTTCTTTGCAGGAACTTCTTAGGGCCAAATATTTGTACTTATGTTGGTTAGTTTTCCTGTGTCTGTGGTCTTTAGCAATGTCTTCACAAAATATTGATCCCGTTTCTGCATCAAATAGTTCACAATCACGCAAACCCAAAGATGGAAATACACCTTGCAAGAAAGATTCAGCCTCAGTAAAAAAGCGGTATGATATAATTATATTATTTTTTTTTAATTTTATTTATTTATGTTAGGCTCAGACACAAAAGTCCATTGCACTGGTAAGAACACAAGGGTGTAGAAGTACTTTACACAACACATTATTGGGTGGGTAGTAGTTGGTACACATCTGTTTTTTTTGCTGAGACATTTCAGTTATTTGTCCCATAATGGTATTCACCGTAACATATTCACTAGCCTATATACTTGGACATTATGAACAAATTGACTTAATTCTTTTTTGGTCATTAGAAAACATTTGGCATATCACTGAAAAATGACCCAAAAAACTAAGTACATGCACATAGTCAATGCTAAAGAGGAGCAAACACTACATTGGGTGAATGGTCATCATGCAGAGGTGTTACATATTGAGAGAGAAATAGAGATTTGCAAAAAGCCATTAGAAAATTACCTATAACCAACCTTTGGCCCTCATGGCCCAGTCAAAGGTTTGCGGCCCAGTCAAAGGTTTTGTGCAGCCTAGTTCAGATTTTTCCTCTAGTACAAATAGCGTACATACTGACAACCTGTCCTTATTTTGATCTTCTTAAATATGACATTTTATGCAGATGGTCTTATCACGTCTGTACTACTTGCTAGGATATTTCAATATGTTCACTGACACCTTGGCGCAAAACGTTTACTGGTTCTCTGATTTCTACCCTCGTTCCATTGGCACTAAACTTGCCTGTAAAATTACATTAAGGAGTGGTTAAAGGTTCCAAACCGTCGTTACCATTGCAGTTAGGATTCAAATGCTTTAGTACATTCAGTTAAACTAAAGGCAGTTTGTTAAGACCAAATTAAATCATTCAGTGTGTGGCTCTGGTTAAGACAGTGACATGATTTTTGACTCAGTTAGCAATTTTGGTTGGACACAACTGTATTAGACATTTGGAGTGAGCAGATGAAAAGTTAGATGAAAGTTCACTGTTACACAAAAGTATACAAGTTGTTTCTAATCAGGGCATCAAATATCATGACAACGTAGGTAACTTGATAGGGGCAAAAATGCTCCTGGAAGTGTAATGCAAAATTCGCTAGTCATTGGTGTAAGCAACATAGATGTGGTTAATACTAAACTTTGTGTGCTTGCACCAAAAACTGGCAGGTGTATACTGGTATACACAAAACGGCATTTTTAACCACAGTGAAGCAATGAGAAAAGGTGCTGTGATGCATTTTCAAAGTCTATGCCTAGCAACTTCATTGACTGTGTGGTTCAAAAACATCTACGTTTTTCTAAGAGCACATTATGCAAGAACATAGTTTGCATAGTATCTATAAACTTTTCAGAGCCAACAATTCTCAATAATTAGACAGAAATATTGAGAACCTGCATGAGGAACACAATTTGCTTTGCTGTGGGTACTGTATATTGTCAACCTCAGTTCAAATATATTGACTCAGCTTATTCTGTCATCCAACTGATTTCCTAGTCTACACCTAACTCAAAGCACTAAGAAGACGAGAACATATAGTTATACCTGTGTTTTTGTCATTGACTGAATTTTTGTTTAAATGAACAAAAAAATTTAGTCATTTTAGTCATAGTGCTTTCTTCAGTCATAAAAATTATTTGAAAACAAAAAAATCAAGTTTTTAAGCTATGTCAGACAAATGGTTGAAATGCCTCCAAGAAAAGAATAACCCAGAGTTAGAAGACAAAATTTTGGGGGGTAACATCTTGCTTTCTACTTCTCTGCATTTGAGAACCACTGAACTCTCTACTGTATTTGTAATTGAGGTGTATTCTACATATGCAAACAATAGTTGATGTGGTGATTGTCAACTTTCTCCACTTATATTTTTTTAATACTATGTGCAAAAAATGACTAAGTTGAGTGTTTGCATTTTGGTCCTTACATTGTGCAAGATGTGTTAATCTCGTTTTTGTTTTTAGGTTACAACAAGAACTCATGGGATTGATGGTAAGAGCAATACAACATTGCGACTGATTGCAATTATTTAAGCTCTATAAATCTTTGTTAGATTGGCCTCACAAGGTTGCCTCTGTTTATCTCAATCTCGCACAACTCACAAGGTGCTGTGAGAGAGCTTATAACAAAAGCACTTTGTCCCAACTTGTGCAGAGACACTTTGACAAAAGCTCTTGAATGTGCCCTGGACCATTCCATCTTTAATGCCAAGGCCTGCAAAAGTACTGTTGAACTGAACAAAATATGCCTTACTAATGCGGCAGCCATTTATATACCAAAAAAGAATCATAGCCAGTGATAATTACCGTACTCTGTCTCATTGGCCAACATTGCTGTGCATTACATCTAACAGACGATTGCTAGTGTGTTGAGGCAGAACATTTACATAGATTCGTCAATGACATAATTTGGATAACTGCATCCGAAATGTCAAATGACGCATCCAACAAGTACCAACATCAGGATTTGCCAACAGTGGCTTGGAACTAATGTTTCACCAAGGTTGCACAGCCGAACCAACGGGTGAAGTTGAATTCCTAGATGTTAATCATTGCATAATTACTGAAGATGATTTTGGGTCTGCCACAAGACTTTGCAAGACCCACGATGGAAGGAAGGCAATTCATTAACTGTAAATTACATCACACAAATGCAATATTTAAGTCAGTCTTGTTAGAAGAAGCAATAAAATTGAGGAGACTCAACCAAAGAAAAGAAAATTGGTTCACCAACTTAAACCGAATTCAAGAAAACGTGATTGGCTCAATCTTTTCTTTCGACATGGCAAATGGCATGGTAGCAGTGGTATCAAATTGGGGAGAAAGGATGTACCCTCAAATGTGACAAGAAAGAGCACCACAGCTTTGGGCTACATCATTCCCTCTCCTGCTAACTCTATCAAAGAAAAAAGTTCAAATTGCGAAGGCAAGGATTTACCTACAAAAGACCCACCACATTTTTACAACAACTAACTCAATACAAACATCTTGCTTTAGGTAAGACATCAAAACAAACCAAAACTTTGTCAGGGCATTGCAAACACTGTGCACTAATGGTTGCCATGGAAAATACCAAATCCCTGGTACCACGTGTTTCACAAATCCTGGAAAAAATTAAATTTTCCCGCTCAACCTAAACCAGATATGTGCAAACTATGGTATTTATGTGATGACGTGTGGGATATGCAATCGACAGCATGTTGGTCAAATGGCAAACAAATTTTCCAAGAATGGTCATCACACCGAAGCACTTGGAACAAACGAGATAATAAGGACTAAAGCGACCAAATGGCCTCATCGCGGCATTGTTCAGTGTTCCATAGCATTATAAATAAACCACCTTTCTATGAAACTCACAATGTTACTTTTGTAAAAAAAAACAGTTTTAAGTTTTGTCTGGGTGCCTGTGAAGGTAAATCGCTTAACAAACTTCACGCAAAAATATATATATTCGAAGCATGATCTTCGCTGTTGCTCATTGATTTTGCTATAAGGTTTTGCTTACTTTGTTGCCACCCATGTAGTTACCATTGTAGATACCTCGCTTCACAACGTTCAGCATTTAGTTTAAAAGGCGCTCCCTAGAGTTTTCCAACCTTTTGAACGCACTCTTGCTTACGCATTGTACTGTTGCAACCTCTCCGGTGGTGTTGCGTTGAATGTGTGATTCACCACGAACGGGATGTGCGTGAGGAACAACACCATTCATATGTATGGAGCGAACAAGCAATAATAGAGTGATCATGGCATGTGAACTCTATTGTTGCTTGCTGCCACAGTGCGAAGCTTTGCGCATATGCCGCTCGGGATATCCGATCGCAACAAAATGGTGCTGTGACCAGGATGTGAAGGTCGTGCGGAGTTCAGCCTTCACACAAAGAACGAGCGATCGGTGCGTTCGTTGTAAAAAGGAGGGGATGTTGTTGCAACCTCTCCGGTGGTGTTGCGTTGAATGTGTGATTCACCACGAACGGGATGTGCGTGAAGAACAACACCATTCATATATGTGGCGCGAACAAGAAATAATAGAGTGATCATGGCATGTGAACTCTATTGTTGCTTGCTGCCACAGTGCGAAGCTTTGCGCACATGCCGCTCGGGATTTCCGATCGCAACAGTTCCAACCCTCTGTTTTAAGTTATAACGGCGTGATTTCGTCAACGTGGGTTTGTTGTTATCCAATTACGCGTCAGATAATTTTTCAGTTTTATCGAAACCAATGAGGAGAGGGACTTTTTTTCGCAGAGGCTTTTCAGTCGTTAGTCCTACAGTGCGGTAGTAATAAAACTCTCCATAACAGTATTCACTAGTACATTTTCGGACATTGTGACCGAATTGACTTTTTCAGTCATTTAGAAAAAAATTTGGTCTGTGACCGAAAAAAACCTAAGTTGATAACGACGTGTTTTCCAGTTTTTAATTACTGCAACTTGTGCTTTGATTTGTTTCTTTCTCTGTTCTTGCTTTCAACGTTTCACTCCTAAACACTGCTTGCAGATTTCAGGACTGAGAATACGTAGTGTTCGTGAAATCGATTTTCTATTGTAAAAGTTTGCTGATGGGTTCGCCTGCGTCGCGTTTAATGATACTAATCACTTGAAAGAATTTATATTTCGTTATGGTTTGAGAGAATTTATATTTCTTTAATTTTGCTGAAAATGCACTGGTTTGACAGAACTTTTGTGGGATGAAGTCCAGTCTATTACTTTCATGAATTCATTGCTTCAGCAACAATTTTGTTAGAAAAGGCCAGATAGGTTTTCCTTAAGCCTCTAACTTGTGTTTGTGTTGTGTTAATTAAGTTCCGGTGTAACAGAAGCTGTTCAACATTGTTGAGAAGGATGTGTGGAGCTTTAGTGATTTTTTGTTGCGTCACTAATATTTTGCGATGTCCACAAAAGTTGTTCGATTCAGCATTTGCTTTCAGTGTCAAGTCGCGATAGAAACAATTTAGTTCTTAATAAAAAAATAATTTTCAACTTTTCAAACATAGGCTGCCGACAGAAAAGACCATTTAACATCCCTCCAACAAATTAGCTTGTATTCATGAAGTCTAGAAGTGAAATAAAAACAATGCTGGTGAAGACCAACTGATTCGTTTTTGTGCAAAACAACTTACCTGGTTTGTTTTAGATATCTATCATCGCCGGTTTTGATTACATTGCCTTTTAGTTTTGTTTAAATGAGTAGCTTTGCAAACAATGTATCTCGCAGGTTAATATGTAGCGGAAAAACGTTAACCAGAGAAAGTGTTTGAATTACTTCTATATGTTCATTGTTGAAAGGTTTGAGTCCATCAGCAAATTTAATAGGAAATCGATTTCACGCAACACTACGCATCTATAGTCTGCAAGAAATGCTGACGGGTAAAACGCTGAACGGCTAAAGCAAGCCCGGAGAAAGCAAACTAACGAAGAAAGCAGAGCCCAGTCGGCTGATTCGTCGAAAGCTTACAGCAAGCCTAGTGCTTTTAATCTTGTTCAGTGTGAAAGCAGTTTCTTAAAATAAGGCATCAGACACTCGCAGTGTTGGTTTCAAAACTTATTTAGTTTCTTACAAGTTTGTGGAAGCTGCTCAGTCGCACTTTGGAAATAACGATTTATGCAGCATGTAATCCATACTTGCAGATGTCTTCTCAGAAAGGTATCAGTGCCTTCCCTGAGGGCGACAATTTGTTCCTGTGGGTTGGCACGATCGAGGGAGCTGCCGGAACAGTAAGTGCATCTCTTGTGGTGGCGACATCCATTAGTATAGATTGAAATAGACCACAAGATAATTCAGCGAACTCATGCAGTTGTTTAATTGTTTCGTGCGTATTCGTTGTCACGGCTTAATGTAGTAGATGCAATTAAAATAACTGGTAATACTTTTAACCCCGCAGCTGTTTGCTGTGTGGAAATGCTATCGGCAATGGTAACTGAAGTTGTAGATTTGTCAGTTTTAATTTCTTTTCACTTTTTTCGTAGTGTAATCCTGCGCGTTTTTCCAAAAATTTGGCCGTTGCCCCCCCCGCACCTCGTTTCCGCTTCTAAGTGTTCCGTCCAAGTAGAGTTATTATCAAAGCTCGGAACATACGTTATTATTTCAGGTCTATGAGAACCTGAAGTACAGATTGACCCTGGAATTTTCCAGCTCCTACCCATACGAGCCTCCCACAGTTAAGTTTTCAACGCCCTGCTTCCATCCCAACGTCGACGAATACGGAAATATCTGTCTCGATATTTTGAAAGAGAAATGGTCGGCGCTGTACGAAGTGCGAACTATTCTCCTGTCAATACAATCCTTACTGGCAGGTAACGACATTATTCCCAGAGGAATTACGGCGTCAATGCGTTGCAGTGACGTGCGGTGAGACCAAGCATCTATTTATCTTATTTTCCGTTCATTAATCGACATTTGGAAATGTCTTGTATTTTTGGCAAGTGCAAAACGCGTAGTTATTGTTAATTCGGTAAGAATTCCTTTTTTTCGCTGAGGCAGAACTGTTCGGTTTTGTAGAAATTTTCTGAAACTAACATCCGGCGACGTGTTGTGACTAAGTTCTGTTTGTCACATAAACTTTTGTGACTTGCACGAATTTTATCAAAATAATTTAATAATTTAAAAGGAATTTATCAAAATAAAGAAAACAAACGATTTGCGCAATGCCCTCCGGAAAGCATTTTCAGACAGGATTTTTTCGCTGCTTCTAGAATATGACGTAACAGCTTCTTTGTTTTGCAGAACCAAACAACGACAGTCCTCTGAACGTACAGGCAGCCGACATGTGGGCGTCGCAGACTGGTAAGTCGATAAAATCGACGTTTATCCACCGCTGCTCTGTTGCAGGTTGTCCTGCTGGCAGAAATGACTAGTTCTCGAGTCGGTGCGGGCCTGATGTGCGGGAGCAAACAAAACAAGCCATTTGATTTAACAAAATTGCGCTACAAAGTTGCTCTCGACCACGGGGAAATGATGCGGTTTAACAACATTGAGACTACTGTATTTCCTTGCGATAATAACACCACGGGTTGGTTGCATCAGCTGCTATTTCACCGCACATCAACGTCAGATCAAACTTACATTAGGTGTACAACCTTACAATTTAGTACAACAGCTGCTTTTAATTATACCCTTATTGGCCGCTCAGGGTTCATTTTTACGTCATGGCAAAACAACGTCTTATTGATGCTGCGTCGCCTTGAACCACCAAAAGTGAGAGTCGAACCTACGACCCTCCGCGTAACAGCAATAATAATGTTTCCCTCGGCTAAGTAGACTCTACCCTATGGTTGCTACGAATTCAACGTTATATGTGGCGAATCGCCACATTGACATGTTACGTCGTTTTGATTGTAGTACAATGTACGGTGAACAAAATGCAGATAAAAGTTTTGAAAAATCGTTGTGATCTCGCAGGTCTTGGCAGGTGGTCAGGGCACTATTATTGTGACAACCGCAGTATCTAACTTGTTGCAACGACGTCGCAGTCATTGTTCGTGAGCTGCCAACCAACGCGTCAGTCATAGTTTTAACGAACATGCGTCAGGTGCTATGTTCAAGTTTTTCATGTGGCTTTCTTGTGAAGAAGCAGAGAATAGAAAGCAAGCGCGTCTTCGTAAACTTCGTACACGGGGGTAAAAGCAGTGGGGCTTATAGGGGCCTCGGGGGGAAATCTGTTTTGTTTTTTTTCGGTAAAACATTTCGGTCGGTCACTTGTCTCACAGTTGTGTTGCGATCGGAAATCCCGAGCGGCATATGCGCAAAGCTTCGCACTGTGGCAGCAAGCAACAATAGAGTTCAACAGCCACGATCACTCTATTATTGCTTGTTCGCGCCACATGTATGTATGGTGTTGTTCTTCACGCACATCCCGTTCGTGGTGAATCACACATTTAACTCAACACCACCGGAGAGGTTGCAACAGTTGCATTAAAACCCACCATAACAGTGTTTTTTAACCTATAACCTATATTTTCAAACATTCTGACCAAATGACTTATTTTCTTTTTGTCATTTCAAAAACGTTTCGGTCTGTGGCCGAAAAAAACAGGGGGGAAATACGTTGAGCGAAGCTGGCCGCAGGCCTTACACTGTGTCAGAAAATCTTGAAAAGGGGGCCATGCACGCAAATTGTTTGCCCACCCCCCTCCCCGGTATC
>Ga0210059_1006727_pt1 | contig 18393 bp, 13 predicted proteins | sample Ectturendosymbi2_FD_188042 | JGI IMG/M metagenome (GOLD analysis project Ga0210059, IMG submission 188042) | Ecteinascidia turbinata endosymbiont from Florida, USA - Sample 2 (SPAdes) (version 2) | ecosystem: Host-associated > Tunicates > Ascidians > Unclassified | place: Key West, Florida... | reverse complement strand
GGCGTCCACGCCTTGCGATAACACAACGACGTGCGCTTCCTTTTATGTAGCAGCTTTAATCTCGGGAAGCGTGTTTGGGATGGACTGAAGCAAGCGTGGGTGGGATGGACTGAAGCAAGCTTGCAAAATTGACGGCTTCATCAAACTATTACCAGGCACTTTGAGAAAAAAATACACTAAGGCAGTGCTGGCGAACCTTTGTTAGACCGAGCGCCCAAACGGCAAGCCTAAACTGACTTATGTATTCCAAAGTGCTAACAACCTGAATGGGCCAACCGATGTTTTGGGCTAGAAAAAAACATCGTAAGCATTAACATCGTTTGTCTTGAAATAATTACACAATAATAGATCTTTCAAACACTTTTTTACACGGAAATACATAATGCTTTCAAATTGCGTTCCATCAATCCGAATTACTCCGTCTTGGCCTCTTGGAATTGTCTTCCACTATCTTTTCTGCTTTTTTCGCTACGCACATTCTTTAGTGTTTAAAACTTGGAGTCTACAAAAACACCTACTTCAAAGAATAAAGCACCCAGTTTGAAGCTATTCCATTGCAAAAAAACTAACACCAAAGAATATGTATTCCCTGAAGCAACAGTGTATTGCAGTGATTATGAAAAATTTGCCCAATCCCTTCTAATGGGCATCTAGGCTAGATGCCATCAATGTGACGAGGAGTTCACCAAATTAATTACATGATGGAAAACATAGTGTGTACACGCTGGACAGTCTGTAGCAAACTTGAGAGTGTATACGTAACCACCACATATCTTTAAAGATCGTTGCATTTAATCAGCAGATCTAAAGCGATGAAATTCTTATCTGTCTACTTTATGGTTTTACTCATCAGAAACAAAGAACTTTAATGTTACTATTTTCTCCAATGCTGCCACGCGTAAACTTCATCTTGTTTAATCAGGTGTTGTGATGTAATAACGTGAAAATGTCGTCCTTGTTTGCCTCGTCCAGAGTTTAGCTCAGTGATTCTTAAACCTTTCCTCTGCCACGCCCCACTCAAGTAATTTTCTCTTGTTTCAATACCCATTAAATATGAGTTGCAAAAAAAAGTGTAATTATTGGTAGATTGATTGATGAACTTGTTGCAGAACGCGTAATGGTTTACGTCCCCGCTGGAAATTTATTGACGACCCCCTGGGAAGGCGCGCCCCCTAGTTAAGAACGACTGTGTCAACTTGATGCAGGTAGTAGGCTTTACCATTGAAAATTATTTAAGAATAAAGCGAAACGATTAGTATCATATTACTTCCTAGTTCTTCTTTTGAGCGAGTTGTTACTGTCCGTTGCGTGGCCGCACTACTGTAGATCTCGGGACAGGTTTTGAGCAGCCATTTGATTGTCTCACAGTCCAGAATCAGTGAGGTCGACGGATTGGACATTGAAGAACAACATGGTTGACGGTTTGTTCGTCAGCGCCCACTCACAGCCGCAGAGGAGGCCATACCCCATTTGAGCGGAAGCCTCCGACGTTGTCGCGGAAAGGATTAAGCAGGACCCAGGCTGTTCTTGGAGGTTCATTCCGGGAATGTGGGTGTCACTGATAAAAGTGCGGAGTCTTGCAGGCTTGTGCAACAACTTCGCATTCCATCAGTAATGGGCCCAGTGTGTCTCACATATGTTATTGTTGTCCGATAATTGTGGAGGATGACAAGTGTCTTCACATGGCCCTCTCTGTTGCGGCATTCTTTGAAAATGCTTGCCAAACCAGTCACTACTTGAACAATCACTGCTAGTGCTTGCTAGTGTTCTGGCTCTACTTTTTGTTCTTAGAAACAAAGAAAGTCCATAATCATCTCGCGTCCAAAACGAAAACAATGTTAGCAAAAATGATATTATCATAATTAGCGGTAATGTTACCAAAGGGGATAATCTCTGAAGTGACATGGTGGGCAAATGGGTATTCCTGATTGAGCACTGGGAGATTAACTAATCCTCCGCGCCCTAGCAGTGTTTTTTCAGGAGGCTGTCCCGATCATGGGAGCAACCTGGCCCCGAGTACCTCAACCCTTCTGGTAAAAAATTCTGTTCTGGATCGACGGTGCGCGTGCCAATAAAGAAAGCTATGAGTGCCACCTCTGGCACACGTGCCACAGGTTCGACACCATTGCACTAAGGCTTTTGAACATCATCTGTTATGATGAAGTCGGCCCGAAGTCCACGTATGATTCTAGATAAGTTATCTTTTTTGACAAAATAACTTAGAATGTTGAAACCTGCATTTGTCAACTAATGAATAACTCATCCAGTAAAAAGACCAAAAAAGGCTGTCCACTGTCCAGTGTCCAGTCTGTTGCATGCTGTGAAAAAGGAGAAAAATGGCGCCAGAGTGTGACCATTGTGAAAACAGTGAAATTTATTGCACAATATAATATTTTTTAATTCTGAAAGAGCTACAATTTCTTTTCACATACATACTCCAAATAAAGTCGTGAAAAGAATCTGTGTTGTGCGCATGGTGTGCTCAAATGAATCCGGTAGCCTAGATGTGTAAAGATAAACCAAAAAAAGAAAAATTATAACCAAGCATAACTCTGAATCATAATCCAAGATTCAACATCTCAAGTTTGTGTGACATGTCTGTAAACCTACTTCATAACAATGCTCTATGACGCCTGATATTTGAGCCTCTCATCAATCTACGAACAAAACACTGGAGGATATACTAATGTGTTTCTTTTTTCTGTAATTAACTAGCCCAATAATCCAGGATATTACATTTTGTAAAAATTTATAAAAGTGTTGACTGCTTTTGGTATAATTTATGATTCAGTAAATTTACCCCTAGAAAGATGAAAATTACCTCTGGAGTTAAATTTACCCCAGGTTAACAATCACTGGTTTAGGCGTTTGACATGATTGCGGAGACAACGTGAGTAATGGCAACAGCCAGCAGTCCAGTGAGTGTGTCCTTTTTTTGGTCCTCATTGATTGTCGTTAGAGCGATGAGATTGATTTATGCATGTTACCTTATGCGCTAGTTTTGTCTGTGATTAATTGCTTCGGTGCGAAAAACGTGTTTGCTTTGAAAGGAAAATTGTCCATGTACTTTTGCTCCTCTTCAAACAATGCTTGCGGACCAAAAATTTTTGCAATATAGCAGAGCCGGATTAAAGGGTAGGAGGCCCCTGGCAATTCTTACTGGAGGGACTCTATGACGTAATTCATGACGTCATCGTTCGTAACAGTTGTTTTCGCTGATTCGCAAGGTTCCTGTTTGTTTTTTCCGGTAATCGAGAATGTGCTTTCTCAAATGCACATACAGTTAGTTGCGAGAAGAGATTATGATGTAAATACTGGAGTGTATTTTTACTAAGAAAAATTATTTCACAGACTAGAGAGTGACTCGGCAAGAAACAACATTCACCCTAACAATAGGCACAAACCAGAGATTACAAACAAAAACACCGGAAAAAGAACAACATGCCAATACGGCCAGTCAGTCAGCGTGTGAAAGTTGTTTGCAAGCTAATGTTTTGATTTTCACCTTCATTTTTAGGTGCTCTGGTTAACGCCACTGTTCTAACGTTGCTGCTTGAACGTTTTATTGGAAAAAGCGATTCATTCGCGGCGTTTTAGAAAACACTGCCAGATCCTTGCGCTTTTTCGTCTTCGCAGCTTTGCGCTTTTCATAGCTCATGATGGCATTGCAAATTTCGGCATCGCGTTAGCTAAACACTGCAATCTCGCTTTCTGCTCTTTCCTTCTACAAATCGACTAATTGAAACCTTTTCTGACGGAACATGCAATAACATGTGGTGTAAATGGCTTGACTAGCTTCATATGTTTATGATGTAACACAACGATAGTAACCATCGCCAGAAAAGTGCGTTTCCACCACACGTTACCCTTTATGATGAAACAAAGGTGCAGTTTGGCTGCGACTACTTCGAGACTGCAGTACTGCACTAGAAGTTCGTCATCATTCATGCCAGTGTTGCCACTTCTGGAATTTTAACATGACATCAGATGCGACGTTCTCAGATACAGTAAATTGTCTGATGTTTTGGCGACAAATCTGATGTTGACTGGGTTGTTGTTTTTGTTTTCCATATTTCCTCCCATTTTAGAACGAAAAATAGTTAGATTCATGATTTTTAAGTTCGTTTCATCAACCTCCCAACGTGTGTTTGGTTATCGTTTCAAACCAACGAAGCTCTCTTCGCAAAGTTGAGACTAACATTTTACTTAACTTATAACCGACTTCTCCATTTAACCCCCTCAAGCCCACGGTGTCACTTAAGTAGCCACTACATTTCTGGACATAACTCGCTTTCTGCCGATTCAGCTAGAGAGCTGTTCGCATCCTCTACGGATTCGGCAAGTCTTCTAGTTTCGATTAAAAAAAAATTATTTGATTTGCGTTAGGGGTTCTCTTGGGGGGACGTCACAAAAGGGGGGCGTTTTTGAAAATTTGACAGAATTTGACTGACCCTGGACGCCAATCCAATGAGCCACTTTTTTGGCTCAAAATTGTTTTGGAAACTAGACGATCATCCGCGTCTATAGAGCTTTTGAATGACCTTGTAGCATGCCTGGAACCAGAATTATGACAAAAAAACCATTTTACCCCAAAATCAGGAAATTGCAGAAAAAGAATGAGTCTCCCACTGGCGGCATGCGCGGATAGCGATAACTCGCTGCGAGGACATGATAGAGAGCTATTCGAACCATCGAAAGACTCGTGAAGTCTTGTAGTTGCACTGAAAAAAAAAAAAAAAAAACTGTTGAGATTTGGGTTTGGGGTTTTCGATGGGTGTCGTCAGAGTGAGGGTGGATTTTGGTTTTGGCTTTTTTTATGGTTGACGTCATCGGCCAGACAATGACCTGAAATTGTGGTTCAAAGTTTGGTTGGTTTCTAGGCTGGAATATGAATCTTTAGAGCCCTAGATCGACTTCCTGGCGATTCTGGTGCCCAAGTATGGTCAGAAGACCCCAATTTATCGATGAATATGCTGAGTAATTTCCGGGGATGTCCCTAATTCATTTCTGCTTATTTTGCCATGACTTTTGAACCAGAAATGCTAGAAAGTCCATCAAACCCTTTAAAGGCTCGTATTGTGGCCTAGAATCCAAAAAAACTTTGAGCCACAAAATCGGATCGATTGTTCGACTCCCAGGGGATGATGACGTCATCCAATTGTAAACAAATATGCATAAACATCCTCTCATTATGTAAACATCAACAAAAAAACGAGATCTCAAGCATAAGATTTTTGTTTGCAGTCTAAACTACAAGTCTCCACGAGTCTTCAGAGGGGGCTTGAACAACTCTCTTGCCTATTCTGGCGGCGAGTTATGGTCGTATACAAACTGGGTGTTATTCACTTCAGGTTAGAGTTTGCAGGGGTAGAAATGTTGACCACTTTTTGGTTTTTGTGGCATAATTTTGGCTCCAGATATGCTAGAATGCCAATCAAGGGCTCTAAACACTCGAATGATGGTCTAGTTTCCAATAAAAACTTGGGCCAAAAAATTGGCTCATTTGTTTGGCGCCTAGAACCGGGTAAAGTAGGCCATAAAATCGCAAAAACACTCCCACTTGTAACGCCTCCCCAAGAAAACTCTAAACCAAAACTGAAAAAATTTTTTCAGTCTAAACGAGAAGACTTGCTGAATCCGTAGGTGGTTTGAACACCTCTCTAGCTCTAACGACTGGCGAGTTATGGATTGTTATGGAATTAAAACGTTTGGTCAAATAAGTGGCCGCAATGGGCCTTGACGATATTTCGCTCTGTTTCGGATTCAACGAAGGTAATCGCGCTTTGTTTGGTTGATTAATATAAGCATTTAGTTTATATGAAACTGTAACGTAAGACTTTGATGTTATCTGATGTTGAAAAAGGAAAACAATTTGACGTTAAAGAGTTTGACAACAGCGCCAACACTAATTGATACTGAAGAGCAGTCAGCAACCACTAGCTTTAGCACGCAATTAGTAACGTTCTCGTGACATTTGTGCAATAGACGTGATGCACGAGTAGTGAGTCATACCCATGTCAAAAGGAAAAAGTTACCAGCGAAATCAAATATATTTGCTTCGAACAAAACCGAAACTACTTATAGGCTGTTCAGTAGCGATTACTAGAACTGGGAGGCAGTCAAACGTGTAGAGAAATCAGTTGCTGTTGGGGGGCACTGATACTTATGCAGCATAGGAATATGATATAGACTTGTGCTTTTGTATCGCTTCTGAATCACGAAAATTTTTCAAACGTGTATTTTATTCGAAACAAATAAATTTCATCACGGGGGCTCCTTGAGGCGGGTGCCCGGGGCAATTGCCCCCCCATTAATCCGGCCCTGCATTTTAGAGCGGTAAAATCATACATTTTGTGTTGTTTTCTTCATGCCTTCCGTTCTCAACGTTTCAATTTTAGTTTTGGAACAGCTTTAATAAGTGGATTGATAAATAATTTTTGTAAGTATTTTACGAACTCATCCATAGATTTATACATGACCTTTGCAGGTAAATCAGGCATGCTAAAAAATTATCACGTATGTGATGAAATATTTTTACATTGCTTTGCTCACTAACTCACTAAGACCAAATGTTCGCTTGTTTTTGTTCGTTTATGCTGCGATATTAGGATTCTCAGAAAACAAGCATTTTATTCTAATTTCCTAACTGAGGTTTTATGTTTGATGAAACAGTTATATTGAGAAAATCAATTTTAGGGACAAAACTTTTTCAATTTGTAATGGAATAACTAATTTTGTTACAGTGAGAATCTATAGTTGTGCTGTAAATTTACAAATCTGTTTCACTAATTGAACAGCGTGAACAGCGGCTTATCCGTTTCGCAGAAATTGCTGATCAAAAAGCGAAGTCGATTCCGAAAGGCTTTATGGAGTTTTACCTAAACAAATCGAAAAAATGTTTAGTTTTCAGAAGTTTATTATGCTTTTTTTGAAATAATTTTTCAGATTTATAAAAAAATTTTTTTGGGCTAATTGTTGATAAAGAAAGAAAAATCAATTGAGGTTTTTTTACATGCAACGCTGAAAGAAAATACTGCCAAACCACATACATTTAATGACAAAACGCCAAGTTTTCTGTCATTCGAACAACAAACTCTTCGAATTTTTGGAAACAAAATTATTTTTCCTCTTGCAGACAAGCTTTACTATGCAACATTCAAACAAAGCCTCATCGGCATAAATACCTGGTGCCACTTGTCAATGACGTGGTCTCATGCAAATGGAGTAAAGGTCAGTTGGCATCTGTTTTGTACGACTATATCAATATCTATAAAGGAAACACAATTGAAAGGTCAAGTCTACCAACCACAGTTTCTTTCCTCACAATGTGTGCACTGGTTCGCAAATTACGATTTTTATGCACAAAACACCGATGACAAAAATACAAGCTTTTGCATCAAGCATTCCATGCACATGGTGACTTTTAAGCTGCACCCTGCCTTCTTAGGAATGCAAAGTATTAAGCGTTATTAGCAAAATTATTACGCTGTTCATTTTTACCACAGGTTTACCTTAACGGCAGTGAAATTTCTTCCTACATTGAAGCACCGACAACTAAACCTGTAACCAATTCTGGACTTCCATCTCCGGTAATGCTAGGAGGCAAACGCTTGCAGCTTTACATGGATGAACTAAAAGCGTGGTATCAAGAGCTCTCCGCGAAGCAAGTCCTTAACGAAGCCGCTTCAATCACTTCTTTAGGTAGAGATTATACGGACATAACTATTGTAACTATTGTGACCTTCATGAGAAACGTTAGATTTGCAAACAAAGATTTCAATAAATATTTCGCTTTAAAAAAACGAAATGCAGGCAGTAACTTTTGCCACAGGTTATTAATAATAGGCATAATAATTACTGATTAAAATAAAAGCTTAAAACAGCAGTTCCCAGCCTTTCAGGTCTAGGACTACCAATTATTTTATGCGGACCGAAGTCATTTGACAATGACAAAAAATCAAATCGTTAATTAATTAAATGAAATTCACTACGAGATTAATTTTCTTTGTTGTTTTAGAGCCATAACTTCCTAATCACAAACTGTAGAAGACCAATGGGGGGCTCTAGAGATGAGGAATTTGCATACTTTCGTTTAAAAAAAGAAACAAAAATTGGCCTTTGGGTGTTGGAGCTCAAGATCAGGTAACCTTGACAAAACAAGCCTAAACCTATATCCCCACTTATAATGTCAACCGCCAAACAACCTCAATTCCAAAACCTGCCAATGTTTTTTTTAAATCGAACGTACTAGTCTTATCTGTCTATATTTTTTTTTAAATCGAACGTACTAGTCTTATCTGTCTATCTAGCTTTCCACAGCTCTTCGGCTAGAACGTTGTGGTTGAAAATGCTAGAGGGAAAGCCTTGCGGCAAAATTTTGGCCTCAAAGGGTTTTAAATGTTTTCAGGTCTGGTGTGTTTCAAAAAAGTTACTTTGACATCTTTATTGCATCTTTTCAGTACAAAAGAATTCGGCTCATGTTTTGTTTTATTGATTACATTACTCACCGTTTTGGTTTGCGTGCGTTCTAGAAAACCTTGGAGATATTTTCTAAACGCGCATTTTAAGAAGGTTATAGACTTCCAGTTTCATTACTTGAACCATATTCAAGTCCTAAGAGTTTGCTTATTTGAGCAATCGGTTTGAGCCAAATCACAAATTCAAACTTTCAACTGGTTAATTAAATCTATTAATTATGTCAGCAAAACTGTTTGCATCTTTTCAAACTGCTGATTGCACAGTCACTTATTTCATAACAGTTCTTTCTATCCTAGTGATAAGCTAGCCTCTATCAGTCAGGCGTGCAGTAGTACAGCAAATGTTTTTCATTGTGATGGTGAATAACGGTGTTCATTGCAGAAGCGACATCAATCCCGACATTATCCAACGCATCCGCAACCAGTTCAGTTGGTTCAACAACAGGTGCTGTGGAAAGCAATGGTCAGTAACCAATTGCGTTTATTTCTACGTAAAAATCAATATGTTATTTGCCGTGACGTAAAAATCGCACTTAATTACGGTGAAGTGGTTTCTGAGACACACCTAGTCTAAGTGTACATTTTGTGTAGTTAACCTTGTTTAAGTGTACGTTTTTGTGCAGTCACATTTAATATCAAATAAGAATAAAAAAACGGTTTCAAAGTCGTTGTTTCGTTGTGATTGTCTTCTGCGCCTCAGAGACGTTTACTGTGATTATTTTCGTGAGTACTGCCATGTCGGCCAAGCACACCCGCACAAAAAACGGTGAACGTTTTTTTTGCCCACACCCCTATGCAACAGAGTGGACAATGCTTTGTTCCTTGTTTGGCCACACTCAGGAAAAAGAATTACAGAATCTGATTTTTCACTGTTTCCAAAAATAAATGTACTTCATGATATACCAAGAAACGCAGCTTGATGGTCCAAGTCAACAAATTTGCAACGCTTCCTGAAAAATCTGTACAAACTGATAAATATCACAGGTGCATCTAACCTTCCACGACCGAATCTTTTCAAGTAACCTTTGTAAAAACTAAGAAAAAATTTGACTCCCTTCGATACACCTAAAAGCCCGCAACACAAACTGCGATGTAGATCTACAACGACGTTTCAATCAAGCAGTTTCACAAATTAAAAACGCATGTGTGTGCAAATACCACCATGCTGGCCAAAACTATTTTCGATATAGAATCGAAGTTTCTAACGTTGCGAATCTCCTGACACAGTCAACTCCAGTCAAAAATCGCACACAGCATGAGTTTCAGAAACGTTGACACGTTGAACGTTTGTAGCAGTTTTCAATATACGGTTTTAATTGATAGCCTGATATATATTCTATTTTGTGAGAACCGTAAATTTGACTCTAAAGCCAAAAATATAGGAGTAATGGCTTTTGTGCATTTCAAAGTTCTCAATAACATCAAATCAACTTATCTGTAAAAACGAAATCACATTTTAACATCACAGATAAATGTTGGCTACTGCAATATCAAACATGCAAGCTTTCAAATACAAATGAAGATCCCCTGCAATTTTGAAGTGAGCCATCACGACGCTCGAGCGCTCGAGCAGTAATAGCACTAGAGCTGGTTGTGGTTTGAGACATACTGTATCAAACGCATCTCAAGGCAATATGCCTTTAATGGTCTTGAGATTACGAAATGAGCTTTCATTGGGCTTGTTGCCAAACGGCTACGGTTCAAAGGCTGACATCAACGAAAGTTATTGGATGCTTGTGAAGAGCATTTCAACAACATTAAAATAGTTTTGGCGATGTTTCCTTGTTGCGAACGTAAGCTTAACTTTTTATTTTTCAAAAAGTGTTTTGCGAAAGGACCAACATTGTCCAAATAGACTTTCAAGCAAACGGTAAGAAACATGTTGGTTGCAACTGGCATAATCTATTCACCACAAAAATTTCGAGCTTCCCTGAAATATGAGTCAACATCAAGAAAAAAACAACAGAAACATACAGAAAAATGTAGATCCTCTATCTGTCTTTTGATGTTGCTTGCAAGTATGGGATAAAAATAATTGTCCCAACCAAGGGTTTCGATCGTGTGCTAGAGAAGCACATCAGCGGTGAGTCAGTTCTAATGAACTATATAAACAGTAACTACTTTTGGGCAAATCGTTTAAAGTTTTTACCTGCTGCTTTTGTTTGGGAATTTTTTATGAGTGTTGCAAACATTTATATTTATTTACAAAAAATTGAGAAAATGATTTTTGCACTGAGTTTTATCCATACCTCTATATTTCAAGATAGTATATGTTGTTTTACCATATACAGGGGTAAGCAAGGAACCAATAACCAAGGTTTTATAATAAATTCGTTGAAAACTTCAGGGTAGTGCAAGTGAGTACCACTTTTCAAATTTTTAATGACGCCATTAATTTGATGCATTCCTCTTTACGTTTTATTTTGAAAGATACAAAGGTGTGGTGCAGCATTTGTTTTCGGAAATCCAAAGATTGCACAAAATAAAAAGCAGCGTCTCAATATGAAACTGGTTCGTGACTTGCTTTTCATGTGATTAGAAAACGTTCAAGGAGCACAAACAAGCACCAAGTAGTGCAGGCGTCGGGAACCTATGGCTCGCGAGCCAGTTGTGGCTCTTTTCATGGCGGCATCTGGCTTGCTTGATATTTTCTTAACACGACTGTTACGAATGAAAGTTTTTCTGTAATTTTCCATCTACCAGACTACAAAGCCATCAACAACACCATGCAGCACTAGAAGTTGCATTAACAGTAAGAAGCATAGAGAAAATCCAGACATTTATCATCGTTTAAATTTGTTGGTTTTGCTTAAAAATGCGTACGTTAGTTAGTAAGTTAGTTGCAGTAAGAGTTGAAAAACATTACATGACTCTTGGACATATAACTGAAAACGTGCAGGTTTCATGGCTCCCTTAGCCAAAAAGGTTCCTGACCCTTGACGTACTGCTTCGACGCTACGACAATTGTTTCCTGACCTTGAACATTTTTTCGCAGGTTGGTTGTCAACTTGGATAATAATCCTGTCGATGATCGTTTCAGCATTCATCGTGGTGTGAATCATTAGTCCGCCATCTTTGATTTCAGTGTGTATAAAACATTACTAAACACAAGGCTGAAAATCATTTGGCAGAAATATCTTCTGCGTAGCTGCAACATTATGTACAGTACAAGCGTCAAATATTTTTACATCTGAAAATATTCTTGGGAGACAAGCTGTTAGTGGATGCAACTTGAACCCGCAGAAACACCACGGAAAAAAGCTTTTCGTCAAGTTTCCTGAGTAAAACTGTTCGATTTTATGTAAAAAAAGTGCAGATTGTAATCGTGACAAAATTCATGCACAAAAACTACAACATTTTGGGAAAAGTATGAGTGTTCGTAGACACCAGTGTACATTATGCCTTAACTGCAAAATTTAAAAAAAATAGTGAAAATTCTGATTGTGGTTGGGCAAATTTCCATTTTTATTTAAATCAAACTAATGCACTTTTGGGTTAGCAAATAAGTGTTTGCAGTGGCGATTCTAGAATGAAAAAAGTGGGGGTCACTGCGGAGCAGAGGAAAAAGTAGGGGGTACAACATACATATCTACCTTTCATGTTGATTTTTCATTGTTTTGAAGATTAAGTTGCTATGATTAACACTATCAAGCCCAACATAGGCTTGTGAATATCATTAAAAAGATGAACTAGCGTTATTATTCTAAAGAGACACCTAAACGCCATTGTAGATGCAATCACACACGTGTACTGCTATGTCGAATATTCTGTGCTGACCATGCAACTTCCACAGCACTGCACATGTAAATCGAAATATCTTTTTCCGTAGCCTACAAAATCGTGCCGGCCTCACATGAACGAAAGCAGCTTTAGAAAGTGAACACAATTCACATGAAATCGAAATTGTTTCAACCGCGAATTCCATCATGATACAGGGACAAGTAGGCTGTTGATAGACAACTAGTTTCATCAAAATATTCTTATTAAAAAGCACATAAAAATAAACCACCTTCCAACGGTTTGGTGACTACTGACTAATCCGTAGCTTATGGGCATTGTGTGATTGTGGTGTTACTATAACGATGTTATGCAACTACTATTACAAGTGTGCAGCGTGGAAAGAGTGAGGACTGTGCAATGCAGTATGCAGTTAACAGCATGAGATTTCGGCACCAGTTGCATCCAAGTAGCATAGCAGCGCCGCAGATAGGTGTGCATCGGCGCTTAGGGCGTGTACCTGATAGCAAGATGTAACAGCAGGCGTAAAACTTATTGTGCAGAATATTCCCAACAAAGTCCTTCATTTTATTATTCACACTGAATTTTCCTCTGACTGATCCTCAAAAGCTGACTTTTCAGCCCTGCGTTGATTTATGACTGTCTTGTCATATGCGAAACATGCACTATCTCTAAACCAAAAAAGATTCAGACAAATAGACAGAACCGTCGCGAGAAAGTCGTCAATGTGGGGACTTTACGTTTGTGCGGGTGTACTTTGCGTTCGCGCAGGGGGGTTTTAACATACAAATTTGACAACATTTCCACTAATATATAGTGTTTATAGTGTTTCATATTTCAGTTTGGGGAGGTTTGAAGTTTTGTTTTGGGTGTCTAAGCCCACCAAAGCCCCCTGTGGCGACGGGACTGCAAATAGCCAATAAGCAACATAATTCTCACACAGATCCCTGCTCAGGCTACGTTAGAATTTTATGTCATTGTCAACTCAATGTAACTTAATCCTTCGATTGTCATGTCGACTATCAAATTCATCAACAAAATCATCTCAATCTATTTTTTGGCTCGTACCCTTTCAACTGAAAGTAGATCAACGTTACCCAATCTTTCACTGGTCATGGAATTTCTGGGAATTTTTTTCAGTAATTTCCTTTTTGAAAAACTTCTCTCGCATGAAGCGCGTGATCGCAAGAGTTACAGCTAACGGCAACAACCAAACGCAGCTTTTTAAATAGCTATAAAAGATAAAAATTTGTTCGAGCAATATACGCAGCGTCGGCTTCCGAAGCAAATTCTTTGCCGAAATTATTTCATATTTTAAATCATTTCCACTAAATGAATATGATTTGCGAATTCTTTCGTGTTTTTCTGACAGAAATATTTGGCTTCCGGGGCAAAGAGCTGAATTATGCGCAAAGTTCTGAGTCATTACAGAAAATCCGTACAAAAATTTGAGGTTGCCGGACATGTGTGAGTAGAGTTAAAACCGTAGTTACGAACCACTTACGTAAAATGATCGTTTGAAATATTGCTGGTTGAAAGTTATCCACCGCATATGTCTAGGGTTGTCAGATGGCTGGTATTTCACCAGCCTTGCCGGTATTTTACAGCTAATTTAGCAGAGGCTGGTAAAAGTCCGGCATTTTGAAAATCAGTGTCTGAAGCCGGTATTGTGAAAATAAAATAATTTGCCGTAACTTCAAAAGCGACTAACGCAGAGTTTCTTAAATCACAATGACTCTTGTAGTGAATCTTGTCAGGAAAGTTTCTTCAGCGAAGTTTATTTGCTGCTGTTGACGCAATCCTGGGTTCGATTGTCACTCATTAACCAGTGATTTGAAATATTAAGTATGCCAATACATAATAAGCGAAGATGGTGAAGAAAGACAGTGTTATGAAAAAATTTGTGCTTCTGTTGGAACTACTCCTAAAGCACATGCTCTCACACTAACTTCTAAGTTCTAACTTAGAAAGACATTTGGGCCGTCTTCATCCTGAGACTTTGAAACTGCTGGTGCAACTTCGTCTGGAACACCAACAGCATCAAATACTAAAACTTTGAGTACTGGAAAGAAGCCTGCTACAGCAAATCTAGCAAAGTTTTTTGCAGGATAAAGTGATTATAACAATGACGCTAGATGCATCTAAAAAATATTTTTGACATGCCTGCTTTCAATTGCATTTCTCTGAGATTCTTTTCTCAATCTGAAGTATTAGTACTGATTGGCGAATTGGCACAAAAGCTAGGAGTGTCTCCTAACTGAGATAACATAAAGAAACTACTAATTGACGAATATGAAAGTCAAAAGGAACGGCTGAAGTGTAGGCTAAGAAACAAATTTGTTTACTTGAAAATGGATGCATGCACACGCCATCGCCACCATCTCACTTACTTTGCAATTAATTAAGGTATGTAGATGAAGAAAAAATTACACCAAGACCCTTGCTATAAGAGACACTCAATTCCAACATTCCAACAACTTCATAACACAATTCTAAAAAGAAATGTTGCAAGACTATGGCCTTCAGAAAGATCATGTATTATGCATTGTCACAGATAATGCGTTCAATATGGTGAAAATGGCCAAAAAACTCAATAATGAACCACCAAGAGAAGGATCAAGTACTACTGAAGAAAGTGCAGCAGAAATTCAAGAAAAACCTGGGGCTAGTCACAGCAACAAATTAATTTTATGTGATGACTTTACTGACTTGACTATAAATAGGTTTTATGATTTGTAAATGCTCCATTAATAAATTGACAGGCAAACTTCATTCACATTATGTTAAGGAGTCGGAGTCGGGAGTCAGAAATTTTGGAAAGGGCGGAGTGCGAAAATTTGGAAGGTAGGTGTCGAAGTGGGAGTCGGAGTCGGACATTTTACCTCCGTCTCAGCAACTATGATTTTTAGCCTGTGAGTCGAGGACTTCTAAACACAATAGCTGAAAAGAGAGAACCTGAATTCCTCGTACAAATTAATCAATATTAAACAACCTGTCGTTCCCCATAAGGTCCGCGCAAGTCCCAGAGCCTTCAGACACCCCATGTTACGCCACTCTGTCTTTGCTTACGAACGTTCTAGAGACGTAAGGTTGCTTCAGAGACGAGGCACACGTGCTAGTTGTGCCCAGTTGTATTTCCAATGATATGTTGCTTCAAAGTCGCAGTTTTTGTCGTGCTTTCGGACTCTCATTTCTCCACAAAATAACTCACACAAGCTACAGTAGAAAGTTTGCCTCCGTAAAACAGTGATCTATATATTCTGCGATCGCATGGCATTTTCAAAATTAGAGAAACTTTTTTGTTTGAACTAAGGACATAACACAGAAATAAAAACCGTTGTTTTGAAACCTCTCTGTAAGTGCTTTTAGAAAAACAGTTACAAAGTTTAATTTTATCGAATCAAAGCACTTCTTCCAAACAGAAAAACTGAAACATAGCTGCTTTGCATTTGTATTTGACTGTATTCAGCTTTTTGAAGCAGAAATTGGGAAAACGATTTCGGGAATTTGGTTTTTCGTTGTCTACTCTGGAGTGCCATGCGCATGTAGAGAAACTGAGTTCACGCGCAGGTCATTTGAAGAACTCACTGGACGTTGCTCAGAGCCATTGTTAAATTTTGAACAATTGTCAGTAGCTTGAAGAAATATGTCGTCAGCAAGGCTGACATTCGAACCTTAAGTGATTACAGCGTCTGACAGCTTTCCACACAGCTGTAGGTTGGTCGTTGGATTTTGTTGGATTGTCACACGTAGTATCAATTTCACCAACCAGCTGGAGGTAATGCTCATCTTGGTCATTTTCATTCTCTGAGGGTTTGAACGAAGCTGCTTCGTTGCCTAGCAGGCGTTTGGTGATCTCACCTGTATTACTGTCCGAACTGTCCGATGAACTCTTCCAGAACACAGTGCCCCCTGTTTCCCGTCGCTGTGACACCAATTGAATGACTTAGCGAAAGTCCAAACTTAAATTGGACACCACTGCTTTCACTCAAAACAAAAGGAAAGGCCAGGAAAGGCCGACAGCATGTCTTCAAATCACATATAAATAAACATAGATGAACAGTTGTTTCTACCTGTTCCTAAACATCGGAAGAATAAAATTGGGATCAAAAGCGTCTGGTTCGATCGGCTTATTCATGTTGATCAGTTGCGTGCGTTCCGAATCTGCGAAAAGTATCGCTGCTAAAAACACAAAATCGGTCACCAGCGAAAATCGGTCACCAGCCTTGTTTCTTCGTGCAACATACAGTGCACGAAGAAACAAGGCAGCTTTCACTTTACGAGGATTTAATCGCAAACATAGCACTTGCTACAGAGCAACGTGTTCAAACCAGGAGTCTGCGGGCACCGTGAGGTTCGCGTCAGTCGAGATTTTAAGAGAGGGCCTGGGTCGGTCATGCCCTCCCAGATAGATTTTTGCTTGGCCCCCCGTTTGACCCCCAGTTTTTTCCTTAATTTCCCGTTTAAGTTCATTTGATTGAAATATGTAGTAGTAACTTTCGGCCAGCAATATTTTAAACGATTACCTAGATACCTCCAGTCTGCATTCAATGTTTCCCAAATGCATGATAAACTGTGTTGCTGTTTTTGACGGTCGGGCAGCTAGAGTTGTTTATAACGACAACACTAGGGTTTCCTCGGATCTTGCGTGAAATTTAGCCAGAACGCGGTCGTGGTGTTGAAAGATTCATTTCGAAACTACGAAACAGTCGCAGAAATGGCAAGATTTATTTTTCGTGCATTTCAGTGTGAGACCGAGCTGTAGTATATTATTGTCAGCAGATTGTTATTTGCCCCAGTAGCAAAAGGTTCGTGAAAGCATTAAAAATCGGCTTAGAGTTAATTTATCTGAATTCATCCGGGCTGCTGTATTGCGTTCTGCTGCCTTGTGTATGCGACTTTGAAACATCTTACGTAAGTGGTTCGTGACTATAGTTTTAACCCTATCCACACATGTCCTGCAACCTCATAAGGTTTTGTACGGATTTTCTGTAATGATTCAGCAGCAATTCTTTCTCGTGTTTCAGGTCATTGCCCCGGAGGTCAAACATTTCCATCAGAAAAGCACTTGGAAGAATTCGAAGATCATAATTATTTAGTGAAAATGATTTAAAACGTGAAATAACTTTGACAAAGAATTTGTTTCGGAAGGTGTCGAAGCTGTCTATATCGCTCGAATAATTTTTTTCATTTATAGCTACTTAAAAAACTGCGTTTGATTGTTGCAGGTAGCTGTAACCCTTCCCGTCACCAGCGCTTCATGCGAGAGAAGTTTTTCAAAAATGAAATCAGTGAAAACATTTCGCAGAAATTCCACGACCAGTGAAATATTGGGTAACATTGATATACTTTAAATTGAAAAGTTCTAGCTGGAAAACACATCTAGGTGATTTCGTTCATGAATTTGGCAGTCGACATGATAATCGAAGAATTATGTTACATTATATAAAATTTAACGTAGACTGTGCAAGGATCTGTGTCACATTTATATCGCTAATTGTCTATTTGTCTCAATTTTTTATGATTTAGAGGTAGTGCATGTTTCGCTTATGACAACACAGCAGGTGCGGACACAGGGGGGGAGGCAGGGGATACATCCCCCCACCAGACCTAAAGAGGTGTTGACATGACACTTAATTTTATTGAAAATCATCGCCAAAGATACTTTTATCCTGCACATTACTTAATCGCTAAAGATGTTAAAAATTAACTTATGCTAACAATCAATCAAAAACGTTTCTTCGTTTCATTAGATGAGCTGACTTTGTTTGTGGAACCTGATATAAAATAGTCAATGATCGCATGGGCGTCCGCAAGGGGGGGAAACGGGCATTTCCCCTCCTGGAAATTGGGATTACGAACCAAATAGTTCTGGAAAAACCTGAAGTCGTCATCTTAATTCCGATTAATTGATTTGATTCTTGCAATGACCGTTTCTTTTGCCGGTATGAAACTCACACTGCACAAGTGTCAGGTTCACAGATATAGTGTCATGCAGTGATGAGCTTGCAGCAGGGGTGTAATGAGGTTAGACTGCGCTCGGGGCAAAAAGCAAGTTTGGCCCCCCATGTTCGAACGTGAGGTCTTTCGGAAGGAAATTTACTGTATTAAAGAAAGTAATTGTGAAATTGTTAGGAATTTTCGGCGGCCCCAGCAGTCATTCGGCGCCCCCATAATG
>Ga0210059_1006726_pt1 | contig 18400 bp, 11 predicted proteins | sample Ectturendosymbi2_FD_188042 | JGI IMG/M metagenome (GOLD analysis project Ga0210059, IMG submission 188042) | Ecteinascidia turbinata endosymbiont from Florida, USA - Sample 2 (SPAdes) (version 2) | ecosystem: Host-associated > Tunicates > Ascidians > Unclassified | place: Key West, Florida... | reverse complement strand
GCTGATGCAGCAAACCGCATTTCCTTTAACTCGTTCAAAGCAAAACACCCAAAGGTCTCAGCAAATATTTACTTTTGGGTGTCAATGCACTCAACATACCCGACTATGTCAAATTTTGTTACTCAATGACTCATCCTGTTTTCAACCACATGGCTTTGTGAAGCAGGATTCAGCGCAATGACTACATTGAAAACGAAACATCGTCATCGATTGGAAGTAGAGCATGACATGCGGTTATGCTTATGCAAAGTCAAGCCGCGGCTTCAAAAACTTGTGAACATGGTGCAGGCTCAACCATCGCACTAACAGTGGAAATTAAATGTTGACACAAACTGACAATTTTGTTTTCCTGCAATCAGAATTCATGTGTTAATTGAAACTTCTGAAAAACAATCATTTTGGAATACATATGTAGCCACAGTTCTCTGTGATTGTGTATAATTTGGGCATACCGTACTTACTACTCATTTTATTGATTTTCAGCATTACTTGTAATATTTTTCTCCATTACCAGAAAACAAAATGGGATCGCGTGTAAACGCTGATTACATTTTCGTTTTAAATGGGGTCGCTTCTTAAAAAGGTTGGGGACCACTGCTCTAAACCAATGCTCTTCAACCTTTTTTGTTATGGTGCACTGTTAAAGATGATTTGACGAACTCATGCACCCTGTTTACTTAAACTCATGCACCCTATTTACTAACACCTCCCCCGTGCCGCCATCTAACTGCGCCCATGTCTGTCAATACCCTGGTTTAAATAAGCTAGTACCCTAATTCAGTAACTCAGCTACATAATTCAATCGATAATGGCTCATTGCCTGTTGCTTATGAATCACAAAGAAAATCAACTAAGTACAACAATTAGCTTGACATGGTCTGATGCTCACACACCAGACTTTAGAACAGGGGAGGGAAACCTGCCGCCCTCAGGCCAAATGCGGCCCGCGTGAACATTTGACATGGCCCGCATCAAAATTTTCGTTACCCAATTTAGAATACAAAATCGCGTCAAAACGAAGCTCCACGATAAGCAATTACTCAAGATAGTACAGTACGTCATAAGAAGACTCTATCCCTCGTAGCAAAATAAAGGTAGAATTTTAAGATAAAGTCAATTGATATTTGCGGCCCGCCAGCGCTAATTTATGCGGCTTGCGGCCCGCCAGTTATAATAAACGATTTATGCCCCCCTTGACAGTAAATAGGTTCTCCACCCCTGCTTAAGAATGTGCAAAATGTAGGTTAAATCGTGAAAGTCATTGGTTGGTTATGGTTAATTTTTGCTAACAGAAAGTTTTTGTATAAAGTACCTGTTTAGTGTGACAAGTTTTGCGAGACATCCTTGTTAACCCTTTCGGTGTGGTGCACCCCACGCATATTTTAGTGCACCCTACGGTAAACCGTGCACACCGGTTGAAGAGCGCTGGTCTAAACCAGGGGCTCTCAAACTTTTGGTTTTATGGAGCCCATGAAGAGATTGACCATAATTTACGGAGTCCCACAATAAATTTTATTAATGCCGTTATTGCTTCTTTGGACAGTTGCAAAATTAGCTAAGTCAGTAAATAAGTAAACGAATAGCTCCCGGAGCCCCGAGGCTTCTCTCGTGGAGCCCTGGGGCTCCGTACGGAGCACTTTGAGAACCTATGGTCTAGACTACAGATCACAGTAGGCCTACTCTAGCTACACTTGTTTACACTGATCAGCTATTGTGCCATTGTGTTTTCATTTGCTCTAATGTTCGCTAATGGTTGGTTTGCTTCATGCGATGGCTTTTATGGTGCTTCTGCTTGTTGGCTGAGTCATATGAAACAATAAACCATTACCCTAGTATAAGTGTGTAGCAAACAACCGTTATATAATGTATACTGAAAGAGCCCTGTCTTGCTAGAGCAGCAACAAACTTATGCTGACAAATTTGGCATGTTCAATCTGCAGGGAATGGGACTACATAACGGTACTGAGATTACACCACAGACAGACTTGGACTCATGGCACAGAAGGTTGAAGAGATAGTTCCGAAGGTACCAAATAAATGATTGTGCAATGTGCAACTTTTTCCAAGGGTCTGAATCCTCGAAATATTGAGAAAAGCGTTTTGGATATCCTTATCCGTATCTGGTTCCCATTTGAAAGCAGCTTTTGGATATCCGTATCCGGTTGCGAACTTGTATTCCTACCGGTTATCCAACCAGCAACCCGATAGTGATCATCTCTGGTAGGCCTATACATAAACAATGTTGAACTGTGCTGTATGTAATGAGTAGGGCAACAAATTTTTTGACCTACAAACTTAAAATTTTGACTTTATAATTTACAAATTTTGACTTTATTTTGACCTATCAATTTCCTGTGTTTCAAACTGAAATGCGGAATAGAAAGCATATTCATATACAGTATTAGAAAACAAACCGATAGGTTTGTTCTGTTTAAATGAAACAAAAAGTAGCTTATCTGTAAAATCTGGTATAGCATGTTTCAAAAATTTTCTGGCTCTTTCAGTTTAATGAAACGAACCTCGTTGATGCTTTGCACTGCGGCGATGTGCTTCTACCATAAACCTTTTGTCACTTTTCACTAAGCAGTCACAGAATTTGCAAACTAATTCACCCTTAGGCGGGGTGTTTTAGGGATCCGATTCGGGTCCACAGAATTGAAAATTGGGTCCCTACAGATCCATACCGGGTACCTAACATTTTCCTTGAAAAACCCTGCCCTTAGGTGTTGAGGTAAACTCAGAAGGATATTCATGCAGTATACTACGAACTTTTGAAGAATTGTGGTTGAACCCTAGACATGATATGTTGATGAGTACAATAATAAAAATAGTAGAGTAAAATCTGAGAATATCATAAAGTCAAAACACTGTATATGCATAATGGATTGAGCATTTGCCAAACCAAGTACTGTAAGACCACGTTTCTTGCATTGCCATGCCTAGTCTACTTAATAGTCAATGGTCCAGTAGTGGACTAAACAACTTTATGTCAAAAGTCACAACAAACACATTACTATTTCAGAATTGCAACTAAACTTGTAAAATTATATCAAAATCTGTTGTAACTTTAATAAAATATCAATAACGAGAAAAAAGTCTACTGCAAGAAAATTTTGACCTAATGATGAATTCTGACTTTTTTGACCTAACAACTTTGCAGTGGCTCATGGTATCAGCGTGAAATTTGGTTTGTGTACGTTTCATAAACTTTTAAGAAGACAGAAAAATTTTGAATTTATTGACTTTTGGTTGCCCTAGTAACAAGGTATGAGTATTGTGTTATGTATAACATTGGTAAGTCAGAAAAGTGGCTGGATCAGTGACAGTGAGACTAATTCTGTAACTTTCATGATATGATACATAAAACAGCAGACTTGTTTGGCTGGTCACAGGCAAGGCTCAACATTTCAACAAACACAATATACAATCGCGACGGATTTTGAAAACTCCACTGAAGCAAACTTTTCAATTCAGTAATGTGCAGTCCCAAACCTGGACCGAAAGTTGTGAAGAACTTCAAACCAATATTATCAAATCCAATCCAAATCTGGTCAAACAGAAATTATAAAATCCAATTCCATCAAGATACTAGAATGCGGCAAAATCTAAATCCACGTCCATGTCAGTGGCTTATGGTGGCCATTTTGGTAGGGTGTTCACCAGGCTTGGAACCGGCCCAAAACTGTGAAGGTTCACCAGCCGTGGTGGTTATCGTTTATACCACAAGCCATTCGAACACTTGAACTGATTGGCAGTTGATCATAATCATCAAACCACGCACAGCACGTACGCTAGAACGTCGACAGCATGGGACACAAACAAGAATTAATTGATTTCATTTCTCGTAACAAAATCTTTTCAATTGAACTCACTTATAAGCAATAAGTAGCATTTTCGACACAGAATCGTCAAACTAATATACTGGCTTACGTGTTAGGAAGTATCGATTTTTCGACTGCTATCAACATTCCACATTTTAGCATTAGGCTACTTTGCACGTGAGCCTAGGCACTTGAGCCACTTCCAAATTCAGCAATATTCAGCTTCGTGCATTCTCATTTTAAAAATCGTCCGAACTGTTACAGTAATCATCACACAGACAAACCACACCACCTACCTAGCCAAAGTAGGCTATTTCAACCTAAAGCTAAACCCATCTGTACAAGCCCACTGCAAGGAATCAGCCTACTGTACAGCGGAAATGCTAGCAAAATAACGCATGACGTAACCAAGTTGTTCATCAGGCAAGGTGAACACCCTGGCTGCTATAGTTTGGCTCCACTGGCCTTTTTCTTTTCTTTGTCTATTTATTTAACTTTGGGTGTTCTTGAACAACCTGCAGTCATGCTTGAGCAGAGAAGCAAAAATCGTTCGGCAGTGTTAAGAGATATATCCGCTGCATGAGAAAACAATACAGATAAAGCAGTTCTTGGCATTAATCGCAAACGAATGCCCTAAAACCAATTTTTAACATTTTCGTCATTTCCAGGTGTTCACTGAACACCTTGAACACCCTGAATATCCACCACAGATTCATGTTTATCTCTGGTCATTTTAATTGTTTAGGAATGTGAACGACAAGGTTAGGCTAGAGTTGTGGAAATGACTGAGAGTGAAGGAGAGAAAGAAACTGGAAACTGAGTTCACAAAAAAACTTAGATCGACATAACCTGGAATCAAAATTGCTAAAACAACGTTGGGCAACAACTTTAGTTCGTTGGTCACCATTTTGTAGCATAATAAGATATAGGAAAAGTGTTAAACTTAATTTGATTCAACATTATCGACTCGAGCATGCAAATGAAAGACTCGAAGTGATTCGACGGTTTTTGTGACTCAATTCTGACTTGACACGACCAAGTCATGACTCGGCTCTGACTTGAATCGAAAAAATTTTAGATAACCCTGCCTCGACTCTTACTCGGACACATCACTGACTTTGACTATGTCCAATGTAACTCTTTTTGTCGAGGCCCCACTGCTCCAGTCTCTCTGAAAGAACATGTGTCTGCTACAATGAATCAAGTTTTTCTCAGTTTTTTCCAAAAATGTTTCAAATCTGTTCGATATTGTTGAGTCCAGTCAAATTAAAATGAAACCGAATCGGAGTTTAGTCTGCGTTTTTATATTTTTCTAGTCATGAGCAAATATTTAACCACTGATGTGGTTTCGATTTCAAGATTTGTTCACTAATTTTCTTTAGAGACTTGTGCACAACATGTTATAAGTCGTTGCTCCAGCAGTTTAGCAGTGTTGAACATTACCCGGTTTCTGGATCGCGATCCAATCGGATTCTGCAATTCAGAACCAGAGCCCGATCGGATTTCGAAGAAAACTCTACCGGATCAGGAATGGATATCCAAACTGCGTTGATGACTGAAGTCAAATGTTAAATAAGAGCCTTTTTTCGGATATAAACCGGTTCGGATCAAATATTTGGATTGTATTACCGGATTAGGATCGGACTGGATTACAAAATGAGAACATTGAATTGCATTAGGATTGCAAAAATTTCCGATCAGTTCAATACCACTACAGCATGGGCATAGCCGAAGATATTAACTTTACGCTTGAATGCTGGAGTTCAAAGGTTGCCCGGCTGTTTTAAAAACAATGTGAGTTCTATGGTTGCCAGTTTGGCCTTTTTGAGGCCAAATTTGTAATTTTTGGCCTTTTTTCAACTCCTTTGGCCTTTTTTTATTTTTGAAAAAAGGCCTAATGAAATTTGGCTTTTTTTGGCCTTGTTTGGCCACATGGGATAGATTTTTTATGTAGATTCTAAGATTTGGCAGGTTTAAAGATGATTTTGGTAGGTTTCTGGGCACTGGCAGATTTCTAGACACCGTTTCTGGACACAGAATGATAAATTTTCATTGGAAACTCTGCACGAGAATTTATGATTTTTTATTTTGCTATTACATGCTTATAAATTTGCAGTTTAAAGTTGCTCTTCAGCAAAACCAAAAGTTTCGAGAAGTTCATTAGTGGAGTGAGCTTTATTCTTTTTATGTATAAAATATGTACATATTGCCTTTCAAAAGAGCACTTGAGTGTTTTAAAAGTGTCTTTGTGCATTTATCGTGTATTTGGCTTTTTTTAAAGGTTGATCTGGCCTTTTTTGCATATGACTACCTGGCAACCTTAGTGAGTGCGGATAGTTAGTTCAGATGGCAGCTCTGAGGAAGGTAACACTGTTGCCAGCTGATATATTTTCAAGGTGCTTGGTGTCGGTATATAAAGTTCTGGTTTGGCGTATATGAAAAATTTGGTATATTTTTGTCAGAGAGTTGATTTTAGACTTCATACCAAGTTATTTGTTATAAAGCGTAAACACGAAACAGATAAACCATAAAGGTTTCAAAGCTAGTATTACTATTACTATTACAGGATACAGTAATATTTGAAAATTTCATTGATCTTGCTTTAAGTTTAAGCGTGCACTTTGGATAAGCGAAAAGCGAGACTGGTGGAGAGCTGACAAAGTCTGAAAAAGTTTAAATTAGCTCTGGGTATGCGGTTTTAGTCATTCAGTGGATCCAAAGGTTGGAAAGCTGCATTTGAGTGTGGCAGAAGATTTAGAGAAGAGTGACTAAGTGATAGAGTTTGCATGGCTTACAAAGCGGGATTCTGCTAGTTCTGCTTATCCCTTCTGCAAATGAAATGGTGCATGAAGAAAAATTACAAGCCCCAGCCTGCGAAACAGCTAATATCCATCATAATTCATAATCATGCATTAGACCACAAAAGAAATGAAAATACAGTTGCAGGTGTTGGAAGGTTGAATTTTCCAGTGTTTAGTAAATCTGTCATCGCTAAAGTTAGGAAAGTAGAAATTGAGTTTGCAGCTTCATGATGCCAATGCCCAACAGCAACTGTTAATCAACTAATTAAAGTCATTAAAAAGCAACGAAAAAACAGCATTAAATTTTCAGTTCATGTTGCAAACAAATTTGGTATATTTTTTGACTTTGGTATTGTTGCGATCGAAAATCCCGAGCGGCATGCGCGCAAAGCTTCGCACCGTGGCAGCAAGCAACAATAGAGATCATGCTCGCAATCTCTCTTACTGTTGCTTGCTCGCGCTACACATATGATGATCCGATGGTGTTATTCTTCATGCACATCCCGTTCGTGGTGAATCATACAATCAACGCAACACCACCGGAGAGGTTGCAACAGTATATTTGTATAAGAAGAGTTAGCAACACTGGATGGTAATTAAGGTGCGCCCTGGCAGACAACAATATGTAGTCTTTAGATGAGGCTCTGAAAAGCTTTTTGTACAACTGTGTAGGGTTAGACCACCGGTATCTGCGGATCGGCCTAGTATGCTGAAATTTGATAAACAAACACCTTTTATTGAAAAAATATCAAAGGAAAAAAATTTTTGAAGTAATAGTTGTATTCCTTAATCCTCCTTAAGGAATACAACTATTACTTCAAAGCAGATTCAACAAAATATAGCTGTTCACCATGTGCTTTTCTTGCACCAACTATGTGTTCATAGCATTTGACCTGAAAAACAAATTCCTGTTTGCCCACACAAACACCGCTACACTGCTCAAACTTGCTCCTAAAGCTCTGAATTTTCACGTGCTTGCTCTTGCATGCAACTATCTTTAAATAGCTTGCCAACTACTACGAATGTACCTTTTTCCTTTCCTCATTTTTTGTAGATTTATGAGAGACAGTCCTTGTGTGTGTTTGGCGCTAGAAAGTGAACAAAGGTTTGGTGCTCGTGTGACGTCATATAGATCCATGCGAACAGTATACCGTATCTACTAATAAGCCAACATGCTGTAAATTTTAGTGAATTACTATTAGATGAGTGATTATCATAATTTTTACTTAAAAAAGCTGGAAACAAATAATTGTGACATTTCACTCCTGTTATCAACAAAAATCATCAATTTTTTCATGTTTTTTATGTCATTTACATATTGGCGCTCTCATCTGCATATTGAGACGAAACATGGGTTTGATTGGGGACGTGTAACTGGGATTATGTCAAATGAAATCAGATAGTGAATGGTTTGTATGATAGTGGATGGTTTTTGTAAAGTGTTGTTAGAATTGGAAAATGTTCTTAATGTATTTATTGAAAAATAGCTAATTCAGTAAAATTTTGGTGTTTACATCGGCATACTAGTAGACCGACCCCACAAGGGTGACATAAATCTGTATGTTGTATTATTACTATTAAGTGGTGCACCTATTTTGTGGTTCAGGTTATGGGCCAATTGAGCAATTATTGCACTTACAAACTATGCAGTACTGTTGTATTCGAGAAAATCAACAACTGAGTGAAATAACATTAGCAGGGCAGTGTTTAAATGACCGTGTCTGGTTTTTGCCTTAACCGTATCAAGCGAAATTGCTGTGACCACTTCTTGTATGTCAGTTGCTTCTTAGAGTGAAAACCATGGATGACTGTTTGAAAAAGCTAATCCGAAAGACAAGTAAGGGTTAAAAGCCAATTTAAGAATAGTTGCAGTCATCCATGGCTCTGAAAAGCCATGAATGACTGCAACACTGAGCAATGACACTGCAAATAATCAAGTGAAACAGGCATGGTATGCGGACAATAGCTCTATGCAGTCAGATCACTGGCAGGCATGAAAAAATGATGGGAATACCTAAAGGCCAAGGGATCGGACTTTAGGTATTACCCAAAACCTGCAAAGACCATCCTCATAATAAAAGACAGTTAGTCTAATGCAATCTGCACAAAAATTCTTCAAAAACCAGGGAATCAAAATCATAGACCAAGGTGAATGCTACCTTGGATCGGTAATAGGGACAAAATCATTCAGGGAACAATACATTAAAAACAAGGTTGAGGATTGGGTAGAAGACTTTCAGTTGCTTTAAAATTATGCACAAGATGATCCTCAAGCAGTGTACTCAGCGTTCACCAAAGGATTATGCCCCAGATGAACCCATTTCCAAAGAACAGTGCTGCCGAGTGAATTATTCGAACCACTAGAAATTGCCATCAGAGATCAATTGATTCCTGCTTTTGTAGGACGAAAGGTAAGTGATGCAGAAAGATATACCAGCTGTTTGTCTCAGGCATGATGGGCTAGGTCTGACAGATCCTCGGGAAACTGCTAAGACAGAATACGAACACTCCACTCAGATCACTGATAAACTAACTGCCAAAATCTACACTCAAAAAGTCGATCTTGATTACAACCCCTCAGACCAGCTATATACCAAACACACGAAAAACAGAATACGACAAGAGAAGAATGCAAAATGCCAAAACAGCTGTGATGAACTGTTAGAGGAACTGACCCCTGAGTCACAACAGCTCATAAAAGGAGCAGTGGAAAAATGGGCAGCTTCTTGGCTGTCAACCTTGCTAATCAAGGCGATTGGATATGCACTAAACAAACAAGAATTTATGGATGCCATCTGCATGAGATATGGATGGAAGGAGAAAGCATACCCACCCACTGTTCTTGTGGAGGGAGAAACTCTGTGGATCACAGCCTCATGTAAACTGGGTGGGTACACTAAAATGAGGCACAACTCAGTGAGAGACTCTGAGGCACAGATAATGAGAGAGGTCTGTAGGGATGTTCAGATTGAACTCACACTTCTGCCAATCAACGAAAATGACTATGAAAGAAAAGTCAACACTACTGACAATGCAAGTTTGGATATCTCTGTGAGAGGACTGTGAAATAGGTGTGAGAACGTTTTTTGATATGGATCACACATCCTACCTCAGTCCTATTCTGGGAAGTCCTTGGCAGATATCTACCAACAACATGAAAAAGAGGATGAGTAAAACCAAAGAGTGATTGATATTGAGAAGTCTTTATTCAACCCCCTTGTCTTCACAACAAGTGGAGGGATGGCACCAGAATGCAACAGAGTCAACAAAAGACTGGCAGGAAAGATAGCTAAAAAACGCCAGGAGCCATATGCATCTGTCATGACATACGTAAAGACAAAGCTCAGATTTGCCCTTTTAAGAAGGACCCTTGCTTCAATACGTATGAGGATTTCGAGGCAAATGAAGTGATGTCCACCTCCAGGACCTCATGGACATTGACTTCAGCTTAATTCCTAGCCCACAATCACATAAAGCTGAATGAAGGTGTCAATGACATGACACCAGATGTATCTGTGAAATAAGTATCTAGTTCACATAAGTCGTGACTTTTTGTGGTGAAACTCTACCTTGGAACTAAATACTTCACTCATTTACTAAACATATTTTGTTTTTCATGTACCTAACACTTACTGGAATAATGTTTGCTGCTAATATTACTGTAATCTGTCCATACTCTTGTCTCTTTAACTTCATTTGGTGACACCATGCATCTGGTTGGAAAAAACTCATCCATGAAATTCACCCCACTATAGTCCGTGGGTAAATTTCTATTTCTTCAAGATTTCTATGTGAACATTGCTTTCTGCCCTTGCTACTTGTTTTTGTAATGAAATGTTGTGTTAAAATGCATTGCTCTCTGCATCATAACCCTTATTGCTGCTCACTTCCTTCACCTATGTGCTTGCTTCACCTGCTCATCTGCGCATGCCTCGACTCTTCACCCGTTGCTTGCCCACCATCATCTGTGTTATGTTGATGTCTATTGTGTTTCTGTTTTTTGATTATTTTGCTTTTTCTGGCAACTAAAACACCTTGAAAAAACCCTGATCCAAATATCAATTTGGTTTCAGGCCTAAATTTGCATATGCAGTTGAGAGTATTTAAACTCCAATTTGTTGAGTAATGCTGATAATGGACTATATTCTTGCTCCATATTTATTGATTTGTCATAAGCATTTGACACTGTAAATCATAACATACTATTTGATAAATTTTATCATAATTTTGGTATTAGAGGAATTCCCTCATAACTATTTCATAGCTATTTGTCCAATTGCAAGCAATTTGTAAAGATGGAAATTGCGCAATCTAGTTTAGTTGACATTTCAAATGGTGTATGTCAGGTGTCTGTTCTGGGACTGCTATTATTTATCATGTACATTAATGATTTACCTAAAGCTTCTGCATTTTATATTGTACTATATGCTAATGATACCTTGTACTATATGCTAATGAATGATACCTATATGCTAATGATCATGCTATTTAGTGTTTCCTATGTTTCCTCCATGAACTGTTCTGCAGTAAAATTAGAGAAATCATGCTTAAACTGGGCTTCGGTATTTACTTTTTAACATGAGCTGGTTTGATTAAGACAAAAATAGGAAGATTGTCAGAAAGGTCATTGATTAATATTCCAGGGCTTAGTTTATCTAATGCTAAGGCAGTATAAATATGATCAATTAAGGTAGAACTACTTGGGGTTATTCTAGTAGGTTTGGTTATAAGTTCTAAACACTTGTAACTCTTGTATGCATTAACATAGTTTCTTACTTGAGGTATTACATTCTGTTGCATCAAGTTGATGTTTATGTCCCCACGAAGAATTTCACACATATTTTCAGTAAATGCACTAATGTCATATCTTGGGTGCCGATATATTACCCCAATTATGCAAGGTTTCTTGTGAAGATTAATTTCAATCCAGAGACTTTCAGAATCATTAAGTACATTAGGTATATCAGTTTTAATTTGATATGATATGCTGCTATCAATGTAACTTCTTACTCCACCTGATTTTTTTTCAGAGTCTGAATGTAAAAAGTTATAGCCAGTTATAGTAGTTGGAAATGACAAACCATCATTTTTGTTAATTTTTGTTTCGCTTACTGCTACTATGTGTGGTGGTTTCTGCATGATTGACAGCGTTTTAGATAGTTTATCAATATTTTTCCTCTAACTTCTAATGTTTATATGAAAGATGCAAATGTCATCTGGCTTTCTGTTTGCCATAATTTAATTGAAAGAGTTAAGATCATAATAATTGCTGTTAATCTCCACACAATCAGTGACAATTTCTGAGGGTGACTCTTCACTAACACATTAATCTCCTAAGCTCACTAAGTTAGTAGGCAAACTCTCAGATATGCAGATGTGGCAATAAAATGGTTCTGGGCTTGAAGTTACTTCAGTATATTGCTCATCAGTTACATTGGAACATAGTTTGTGTAGCCAACTCTTGCAGATACTACAATAGATAGCTTTTGTTTATTGATCAATTAGTTTACCACAATCTGGGCAGTTGTCCATATCAGTAGAAGGTTTACTTAGTTATATAAAAAACTTATATATAAAATCAAGAAGCAACAATACCATGTCTCACCAAATCTGCTTCAGTTTTGGTTGCGAAAGCTGGGATTCCTTTATCCTTCGTAAGTATGTTATTCCATTCTCTGTCCATATGAACTTGAGGTTCTCCATTTTGAAATGTAAGCATTGGTTGAAGCGATAATGGTTAATTTTGGTGAGACTTTCATTAATAAAAATGCGTGCTTTGGGATGGTCCTTGTTATGAGCACGCAATCGATGTCGGTTGTTGAAGACTGAATCTCTGATTCTCCTTGAGCAAAACCGTGCAATGGTGGTAGGTTGCCGGTTACTCTCAGAGGCTGGAGACAATCTGTGTGAGACACTGATATCTTTGGCAAATAGGTCTACCTGCAAAAGCTTGGAAACACCTATTACCAGTTGATCAGTCTTCTCACTTTCCTCCCATGACAGTCCTTGAAACTCAAGGCATTCACGGCGGCCATACTGCTCAAGGTTGTTAATATCCTCTTGCATTTGGCCAGACTCAGCTTTAAGATAGTGGACATGATCTTTAACCCTTTAAGTCCCGCATGCGCCACTTTTTTGCAAATTTTTAAAACTTTGCAAAGCCATAAATCACCAGCAGATTGAGCTAGAAAGCTATTCAACCCTCTACAGATTGAGCAAGTCTTAAACTGCAGGTCAATTTTTTTTCTCCTTTTCAATTTTGGGTTTTCTGAAGGTGATGTCACAATGAGGGCATGTTTTTGAATTTTTGGCAAATTTATCTGGTCCTGTGCGCCAACCCAATGAGCCATACTTTTGGCTCAAGTTTTTTTTTTGAACTAGGCCAAAATCCGCGTCTTTAGAGCCCTTGATTGACTTTCTAGCATATCTGGAAGCAGAATTATGGCTCAAAAACCCTGTTTTTGACAAAAATCGAAAAGTTTCACAAAAGGTATAATTTGCCACTTCAGGCCCAACTTTGGCCAGCTGTAACTTGGCCGCAGATTGAGCTAGAGAGCTGTTCAAACCCTGTAATGACTCGTGGCATCGTGTAGTTGAGAATAAAAATTTTTTTTTTAAATTTAGGTGGGGGTTTTGGGCTAATGGGATCATGATGGGGGTATGTTTTTTGCTTAATTTGATGATGTCATTATCCGATCCATGCGTCTTTAGAGCCCTTGCTCAAGTTTCTAGCATTTTTGGTTCAAAAGTTATGCTAAAAATATTCAAAAAACTTCAGGAAGCTCCCAGGGGATTAACGTGGATTTCCCTAATTAATATTCTACCATTTTTGCCATAACTTATCAACTAGAAACGCTAGAATGTCCATCAAACCCTCTTAAAGCTCGTACTATAGCCTAGAATGCATTTAAATATTCGCGCCAGTGATTCTGCTCGATTTTTTAACTCCCACGGGCCATTGACATCACGGATTGTTTTGATAAACATGTCAAAACATCCTGAGCTTTGGTAAACATGGCCAGAAAGGCCGAAATCGCACGGTGAACTTTTTTTTCAGTCTAAACTACAAGTCTTTCCCCATTCAGAGCGGATTTGAACAGCTCTCTTGCTTGATCTACTGGGGAGTGTTGGCCATATAGAAAAGGGGTGTTTTTCAACCCAGGCTGGGGTTTGTGAGTGCAGAAATTTCACAAATTTTGGGTTTTTTTACCCACAATTTTGGCTACAGATACGCTAGAAAGCCATTCAAAGACTCTAAAGATGTGGATTTTGGCCTAGTTTTCGAAAAAATCTTGAGCCAAAGTATTGGATGATTGGGTTGGGGCCCAGGGCCAGGTAAAGTTGGCCAAAAAAACCCAAGACACCCCTACTTGTGATGTCATCCCCAGAAAACCCCAAATCCAAAACGAAAAACTTTTTTTTTCGTCTGCGGTTTAAGACTTGCTGAATCCATAGAAGGTTTAAACAGCTCTCTAGCCCATTCGCCTGGTGAGTTATTGAGTTGCAAACTTTTCAAATTTTGCAAAAAAAGTGGCACACGCGGGACCTTAAGGGGTCCTGGTTCTCAATGCGCAGGGTCTTTACCTCCTCATCTGTAGAGTGAAGATATTTCTTCATCTCCTCGTACTGGTCAGACAAGAACTGCTGGCTCCTTTGAATCTCCCTCATCTCCTCTATCAGCTGGACAAGGGTGCTGCTGCTCTCGACAAGAGTTTTCGACATCTTGTCAAGTATTCCATTGATGTTTTTGACATCAGCTGTCATTGCAGGAGCATCCATGCTTCTCAACAGCATTCAGGTTGAGATTTACAGTATTATAAATCAGAAGCCAACCAGTTCAAACTGATGAAGGAAGCAGGTGTTTTTGGATAAAAATCAGTATAGAACAGACAGAGCAGTGAAAGCAATACTAAATCACTCTACAATTTACAACACACTTACACAGCCTAAACCTTTGTTGAACTGATGAGACAAACTGATGATGAAGCCCTTACATTTACAGGCATGAGACCATGACAGGAAACATGGCATAAGGCCGATCTGTAGCATAGTGGAATGGAGGCTAAGGCTTCCATGTCGGATTGGTAAGGATGCTTGTGACCAGCTTTCTTTTTCAAAAGTCCCACTGCAGCGTTTTGTTTTTCATAGCAGTGTCAAACGCCTTCAGTTCCTTTTTGCACATGAAGCATGGGGCATTTCGTAGCAGATGAGTTGGGGGATTCAGAGTCAATTTTTAGATTTAGATTCTGAATATTTGTGCTTTCTATGAGTTTTGTTGTCTCTTTGTGCAGTATTATTTCGCTCCCCCTTTTTGTTGTCCTGACTACCACACGGCCAATGATGAAATCACAGTGTTGTGGTATGTTTTACTTCGCTTGAAACTTCAGAGGTCAAAAAGGAAAAAAAAATAGATGTTGATCAAATTTCCATTTTTGTTAGGCTTGCCGCTATTATTCAATAGTTAGGAATCAAATTATATTTTTTTCTGAACAAAAACATAACATTATAAACAAATTTAGAAATTATGGATCCAAAATTTGAAAGTTTATAAAATATATAATACAAGCAATCAATGACACAGGCAGTCATACAAAAAATGAAACAATACTATAAAAGCAAAAACATCCAGCTAGCAAAAAATTTTTATAAGCAATGCATGAAAAGTGAATAAATTAGATGAAGTGAGATATCTGGTATGCACATGGGCGAGAAATGATAGTGGCAATACAGTGATTGGAAAGCCATGTAGCATTGATGATATTAGCATAATAACGATGTGGGTAGTAGGCCTACTAAGAACTTTACAGCAAAAAGCAATAGCAGCCTACTAAGAACTTTACAGCAAAAGCAATAGCACCCTAGTAGTGATATACTCACTAGGTGTCTTGCAAAAGGATTCATCAATAATGCATCTTGGTTGTTGATATAAAATGAGGTAAGTGGACTCTTAAACATATTTTTAAAGTTCATGAGTAATGGCACCACAATGGTAGTTAAAATAATGGTACTGCAGAAAATGTAAAATATTGTAAAGGGTGTGTGTTTTTAAGTTTGATAACTTTTGGTGAGATGAGTATGAGTTCCACAACGGCTGGAACATAATTTGTGGTTTAAAAGAGTGAATTGATAAAAAAGGAAGAGCTACCAGATGACAAGCAACTGCAGGCCTATAGTAACACCATTTAGATGAAATTAATTGCTGGTAAATGTGTAGCAGTTTTTCAGTGGAATTTTGATTTGCTTTTTGTTTGAATTCATGGTTTGTTCATAATGAGTGGTATTCAGAAACTTACTATAGTGTATGAAACCTTTCATGTCAGTTTGTGATGTTCAAGCTAAATGCATTTCTTGTGGCAAATAATGAAATCACACTAAAAATATCAATTTGAATCATGTTGATATAACCATTGCAGAAGTGAAGGCAATTCATATCGCTCTCACGCCAAGACTATCACTCTTTGTCAATAACTTCCAATGGGACACAAAAATAGGTTTCAACAGTTGTGAAAGTAGAAAATTGTAAAACCTTACAAAATTTTAAGCATTAAGTGTTTGGGGGAAGCTCATGCTAAATTGCAATGACAAAATAATTATTCCATTGTATTTTTACCTTAACAATTTTGTGTAATGCTGTTTTTTCTGCTGAGATCTTTTGGTAATTTTTTGCTGAGACATTTTGGTCATTTGTCTCACAGTTGTATCGAAATTCGCCATAACAGTGTTCATTAGCCTATATTTTCAGATATTCTTACTGAAATGACTTGATTTTTATCGGTCATTTCAAAAACGTTTCGGTCTATGACTGATAAAAACAGGTGTAATGCTGTGGTTTTCCACTCTAGTTGTAAACATCATCACGCATTCGTTAATGATATCTGCACTGACGAATATCCATGCTTTACATTGTACCTATATATTTATTGCAGAATATAAAATAGTATGGACCATAGACCATAACCATACTGGTTAAGTGCATATTGGCTAAAAGCATAAACCCCTTTATCACATAGGATTCTGAAATCATAAACCAAAACCTTTCATACATGAAATGTTTAATCGTAGAAACCAGACATTTGCATAGAAATGTTGCTTTCATTTGTAGATTTGTATCACATAATTCACCAAAGTGCACTGCATAGAGGAAAGCCACGGTGCCATTAATTTGATTAAGCAGTTGTCCCTGTGTGGATAGCCAGAAGACAAAACTACTTTTTTTGACCCAGATACTAAAATCAGCACTGCAGGTTCAACCTCAAGTTGTGATTTTGCTGATTCAACTGATTAGACAGCAGCTTTGCTAACTATTTGGTTTTACAGAACAAAAAAGAGCTTCCAGTGTCAGCACACAACTTTTGTTGTGCTTTTAAGGTCACTGTCTAATCTAAAGGAAAAGTAAATGACAGTTTTCAGATACAAACATGTTCGCAACTGTATTACACAATCCATAATAAGCAGAATAAGACCCAGAAGTATGGGAAACTTTTCACAACTGCTACAACTGACAATTATCACATCACACAAACAGTGTGCATGTTAAAGATAACATACAATGCACAGCCCCATAACAACTTTGAATGTACATTTCATTTGATGACCACTGGTTTGCTAAGCAATGCATAACTTATGAACTAAAATTATCATGGCAAAGTTATTTTAGAATATCTGGAACAGGGGTGGCCAACCAGTCAGAGAGCAAGAGCCACATTTCTTACTGTGTTACTGCAAAGAGCCACACCATACATGTAAGCACACATGAACATCACCCATCTCTTTCTCACTCACATACATACCTTTACTCAGCTAGATGTATTGTAAATATCGCACACCAACATGACAGTGACAGAACTTTACAAGCCATTTATTATTAGGTGTGTTATTTAGTGGGACTTCTGGTAATTACGTAAGAGCCGCAAGCCCGGCTCGTGAGCCACTGGTTGGCCACCCCTGATCTAGAAGCACTCATATACCTTACAGTTCTAGAAATTTGTTTGGTATTAATCTGCCAGATATCAGTAGTGTCAGGTAGCAAGCATGTTAGTAGAAATAGAGTAAGGCAGTAAACTTGGGATAATTGTCTGATACAGATAGGTCTAATCACATATTCTGGTTCAACACATCGAAAAACTCAGTAAATTGGCTATGCGATTTACCAGATTCATCTGTTACCACAGCTGCCCACTTCAAAGACAACAGAGGACATGGCAGATCTTGAAGAAAATGAGATAATGGCAGTGGTGGACATTTTAACCAGTCAGTAGCATCAGGTATCTAACAGAAGGTTTGATGAGGTGGCATTGTGCAGTGTATGGTTTATGCTGTTTTAGGCAATGTCTATTTTGCCTCAGGAGGCAAATGCACTCCTGGAGCTATTTTGCCTTTAGCCAAACACGATTGGTTGAAGTGGTCACATGATAAGTAAAGGACGCATGTCAAGTTTAAGCACATGACCTACTTAGTTGACTGTGACATCTGTAAACGTTCAGTCTGACATGCATGGGTGAGTGATGTCATGGTTTCAGTGCTGGCAAGCTGTTAGTGGCTTCTTGTCTATGTTGCATGAATTGTAGGCAAAGCTTCATTTGCAGCTTCATTCCAGTTCACCAAAGCTAGTGGTTGCTGTAAAATTTCTACTTGGCTGAAATTGATGTAAGGTTGAAACACCGCTTAAGACATGTCTTCTGGCAAATCAAAACAACAAAATATGCACTTTGAAGAGCTGCTAGCAGAAGTAAAGTCAAATGGTAATAAAACAAAAGAAGTTCTCAAGGAATTACAAGA
>Ga0210059_1006725_pt1 | contig 18402 bp, 17 predicted proteins | sample Ectturendosymbi2_FD_188042 | JGI IMG/M metagenome (GOLD analysis project Ga0210059, IMG submission 188042) | Ecteinascidia turbinata endosymbiont from Florida, USA - Sample 2 (SPAdes) (version 2) | ecosystem: Host-associated > Tunicates > Ascidians > Unclassified | place: Key West, Florida... | reverse complement strand
CGCGCCGCCTGATATTTTTTGCAGTTACGAACTGTGTATCGTAGCGTTGGGTGTACGTATTTTCCTCCGATAGCCTAACTTGGAGCTCTAATAGTTTATATTCAGTGCATTGACACATAAAATAAGAGTGGATGTATAGAAAAATGTGCATATTATGTCAACAAACTTCGCCAAAACGTTGGTTTGGAGACAGGACTATGATGTCATTTTGTGACGTCACAAACAGCGCACACCAAATACAAATGACTACCCTATGCCACTGAATGAACCCCCCCCCCATGAAAAGTTTCTGCGTACGCCACTGCTAACACTGCCCTGTCATATGTTGTGGCATAGCATTTTGATGTCCATATCTTCTGTGCGTAACCGTTGTGATATGGGCCTTGCGTCTGTGCCAAACACGTAAATAAAAACAAGTAATAATAATTTACAGAGTAGCCCAGAATCACGTCATTTACTTTTCTAGTAAGCAAGACGTGCAAGCAAAATGGTCATTGAATTTCGATGCAGAAAAAAGTGTTATTACCTTGCCCAAAATGACTAGAATTTTAACTTCGTGGTGTGATCATGCGTACATGTTACAAAAGATAACCTTTTGACAAAAAACTCCCTAGTTTAATCAGGCTACTGTTCTGTCAAATCGGAAAGCTGTTATGAAATGTAAGTTAAAAACATAGGTGCAAATTTTGGGATGAAGGGTTAAGATTCAAAAGGCTCAATATTTATTTATTCTCTATGGCAGCTACAGAATCTCCTAAGTGTCGTTGGGGTTTGCTTTGCTGGACCAACTTTAAACCTGATAGGGTCGCGCAAAGAACGTGCTGTTTCAAACTGGCACGGAAGACGCTTATTGTTGCATGAAATTTGCAAATCCGTTCGGTTACCAAACCGTGACAGCGTGTTTGCGCATCGTGTGAATGTTGATTTCGTGGCTGGATGGACCGCAAAATGCTCTGGATAATCCAAGATATTAAAGTAAAAGATATTTTTTGGAGCATAAAATTGGGATAGACTTAACAGTTTCATTAACACTAAAAAAGCCTTCAAAAAACTATACATTTTTATTCTGAGACGTTTTCGGATTAATCTTAATAATCTTATTTTTTTGACTGAAGATGGATTAAGATTAATCCGAAACGTCTCAGAATAAAAATGTATAGTTTTTTGAAGGCTTTTTTAGTGTTAATAAAAGATATTTGATTGTTTAGTCTCTTTACCGGGAGTTCCCCAGCATTAGTCACCTCACCTACCAGTTTTAACTTGAGCTTGCATGCCCAACACTAGCTACCACTCCATGAAAGCAATTACAGATACAGAGAAAACTCTTCTGATTGAAAAAAAAAAAGCTTGCGCAATCTTGCGGTCCCACACTTTTCGCACGATTTCGCAACTGGCCTTGCAAATTATGTTCCTGGGATTTGGGACCTTGTTCGATTCCATAGCGTTTTTAGTTAAAGCGACTTTACTTCACAAATTTCCTAGAATGTGTTAATTCTACCAACAAATTTTTGTGCTTCAGATAATGAGCAGATATAATGGCAACTCACTCAACAAAACGCTCGACTTTGTGGGAAAAGGTCTTCTTGCGGAGTAAATTAAAATCTCAGTACTGCAGAACCACAAAGTTACAGCTTTCATTGCACCAAGGAAACGGAAACGCTGACGCGTCCTTTGCAACAATAGTGAGCAACGGCGTGATGCAACAATAGCGATATCCTGGGTGAAGCATGGACGTTCATTGATGACGCAAAGAAGCGTGCGGAGTAACGAGCGCGTTGAAAATCACGCTTGAAGCAATTCGCAACGCGGAAAACTGCCTTTCGAGCTGCTACTCGTCAGCAAGGATTCAATGACTCGAGTCAAGATTTTAGCGACTCTTCAATTTTCAACAATGATGCAAAGACTCGAGTCGACGTTTTGACTCGCGACTCGATTCGAGTTATTTTTAGTTACTAGAGCAGGGACGGGGAACCTAGTTACTATCACGGGCCGCATGAATTGCGCATTATCGCTGGCGGACCGAAAAATCAACTGTTTTTATCCTAAAATTCTACCTTTAGGATTATCCCAAATTCTAGCTTCGTTTTCTACTCTAAATTGGGTAACGAAAATTCTGTTGCGGGCCTTATCGAATGTTCACGCGGGCCACATTTGGCCCGCGGGCCGTAGGTTCCCCACCCCTGTACTAGAGCCTCGTTGAAACAGACGGTTTATGTGGGGTGAAAGTAAAACAACAAAAAATGGCATGCATGTCCAATTTATTCGACTTCACCTCCGAACTTGCAAACCAGTGACTCGACCAAACCACGAGTCAACTCGAAAAAAATTTGTATGGCACCGACTCGAAGGGCTTGTGACTCGACTCGTGAATTGGCCACATCACAACTCGTGAGCCTCGGAACACAGGGAAAGGACTTTACTGGAGCATTACTCAGGCGATGAGACAAATCTGTTACAAGGCAAATCTTTCTGTTCTACTGTAAGTAAAAGTTGCTTAGGCGAGGCGCCAAAGGATGCACAATCAACTGATGATCACTTCAATCACCAAAGCGCATTGTTTTTCCATAAAAATTATCCCCCAACACACATTGCGAAGTGACAGAGATTTTTTTGAACAAAACGAAGATTTTTACTTCACCAGTGAGTCACTGCTGCTCGGAAAGATAATTTAAGTTTTTTTCACGAAATTGAAAAATAAATTATCAAAAAGTGGCAAAGAAATCACCAAACAGTTTATTCGCACCCATGGCAAAGTAGCTCCACTGGATCTGTGTGAAGGCTCCAACCAGGAGCGGCGCAAGGCATTCCAGTAAGTCTTTGCAACGAGACGTTAACGAGAAAGAAAAAAAACGAAGATAAATAATACTGAAGCAGTGATTTCGGCGAAACGGATCGGTCATGCGGCGCAGGATCAGCGGGCAAGAAAATACCAACAACGCAAGCAGGGTTACCAAGGCGGATGGCATATCGTACGACCTGGATCAGGAACAAGTTATTGCAGCGACTGACAATAGCAGGCATCAAACCAACGCGAGCGATGCGTCTCGATTGCACTGCCCGAGCTAACTTAAGCAGAGCGCTGGATTGACTCCATAGTCAAACAATAGCGTGTCTCGCGATTAAACTTGTAGAAAAACTTCAATAAGGAATCGCAATCGGCGTCAACGCTCTGACACTGAGCGTAAATCCAGCGTCATATTAACAGTGGGCATTCCAGTGAAAACACTTCTGCCGTATTAATTCGATTGTAAGCCGCAGCTTATGATTTTTTTTTCATCATTTCGTACGGCTTACAACCAAGGGCAGCTTATTATTTTATTTCTTCGCCTGATTGAAAGGTATATATGACGCTCAGTCTTTCCTTGGCTACGTTTTGTTGACCGAACTCTCATTTCACATTCTATTCTCTTCAGCATCACGTGCACAACCGTCACAGGGGGTATTATGATGAACAGAAGGCAGCTGCAGTGGTGCAAGCATCATTACCAGGGTTACGAAGAAACGCGAAACTTGGTAGCACGCGAAAGTATCTCAGAGACTTGGTAACTTACGGCGAGTGCGGCTTAGCGACCAGTAAATACGGCATGTGCGATAGAAGCACGTTGTATTTGAAAACGTACCTAAAATGTACACAACCTGAAATTTGTTCATTTGATTTAACTACGGAAATACTACTCCTGCTGAAGGTTTTGCTATCCAAGTCCAGTTCCAAAATGTATAAACGACCCACTGAAGTTGCAAAGAAGGAATGCATGAATGGAATCTTCACCCAGGTTTGTTAAAGATCTGAGCGAATTTGAGTGTTCTGGCCAGGAGAAGTTTCGAGAAAAAAATATGCACGAGACATAACGATAACGGAAATATTGAACTGATGCCGAACACGAATGGCTCGTCACACAGAGTGTGAAGCCAAGTCTGTGTTTTGTAACAATGGCGCTACCATTCATATTTCTAAGGCAGCATTCTTAGGTAGTAACAAGAGTAGGGAAGCACCTAGGGTTTTTTTTCGCTGAGACGTTTCCGTTATTTGTCTCACAGTTGTATTATAACTCGCCATAACAGTGTTTATTTAGTCTATATTTTCAGACATTCTGACCGAAAAATTTTTTTTCGGTCATTTCAAAAACATTTCGATCTACAACCAAAAAAACCCAGGGAAGCACAACTCAAAACGCGTTTACTGCTAAACCATCAACGAAACTACTGTAACTTGGCACACGTGGAGGAAGTTGACGGTCCAGGGATGCTGTTTTTTTCGCTGATACATTTCAGCCATTTGTCCCATGGCAGTATATAAAATATAAAACTTACCGTAACAGTATTCACTAGTCTGTATTTTCGGACATGATGACCGAATTGACATGCTGTATTTTTTTCGGTCATTTCTAAAAAATTCGGTCTGTGGCCGAAAAAAACAAAACCGAGCAGGGATGCAAGACCTATCTTTCGTCGCGTAATTCTTTTCAGAAGTTGGCGGCACGCATCCGTCATGCACGCCCGAGATTTTGTCCCAGTGTTCAGGCGTTTTATCGTTTGGAAGAAATTGAACTGCAGCTACGTAATGCGTGGTGTCAAGCGTGCCGCGAAGCTAGACGTCATTTTATCGAGAAACTCCTGCAACTGACAACGGTTATAGTGAAGTGACCTCATCGAGAAATGTCGTCATTCGCTGATGTGTACGAGAAACCACGAATACAAAAAACTGCTTAAAACCAATCGTCAAAGCTCTTACCTGGATGAACAGTCCTTGCAATTGTGAGGTAACAGTTGCGATGCACAGAATTGTTACATAAATATAACCAGAGCCACGCGCGGCGATCGAGTCGGATCTCGTCAAGAACAAAAACATTTGACCAGTTCTTGATTGTGGCCGCGCGTCCGTTGCGTGGCAACAGAAGGCTGGCGGCGATCAGCCAACTTGTGCAACGTGGCAGCAATCCGTTGAGAACACCCGCTCCTTGTGTTTCAAACGGATAACGCGGATTCTATCCGGTCGAAAGAGTGGCCGTTTATGTTTGAAATAAAAAGTGTCACCGCTAACCCTAAGCTAAGGTGCAGCCCATCGCCTGAACATCATCAGCTGTAGCCTTTCCAGTTCTTATCCGGCACCAGGTATACCCGGACTTTATTGAACATAGTAGTGACCACGCCACGGTACGCTGTCCTCGGTACACCCGACTTCAAGTCATCCATAATGTCAAGTTGTTTCGCCAAGCTCTTAAACGTCCCTTGGCTGTATTCCACTTTTACTTCGCGGTACTGATCAGGACTGACTCGCAGCTGCATCAGTGACACGAGCGGAAGAGCGTTTATTTCGTCGAAGAACTGCTTGTCGTAGTTATCCTTTCGCAGATAAGTCAGGTCCTGCTTCGACCAATCGACGTCGCGATCGTTGAGTTTTATGAACTTCAAGTGTTTGTCGTAGAACTGTCCGTTGCTCACCCCCACTCGGCCGAAGGTCTTCGTCCGGCATATTTCCGGTCGAATGCACGCGCGATCTTTGCGCTGCTCGGGATCGCGCAGCCAGTCGTCCCAGAAAGCGGCCGGCCACTTCGGCTCCAGCTCCTCCCACATGCGTCTCTGTTGAAATCGAGGGTAATTAACCGAGGGGGGCAAGCCTGACGCCTCCTCAGGGGTCTTCAATACATTTCTAGGGGGCGCCAGCTCTTACGCGCTCTACAACATGGAAAGTTTTTGGTACGTGAGTGCTGATTTTACGCCGCTACATCTTATTGCGTTTAGCGCCGGCAGAGATGGAAGTCGGGATTAAGCTTCTTAAATTTTACGGGTTGATTTCGGGTCTGCATAGAAGCGCCAGGGGTGCTTGAAGCAGAGGACAATCACTCAAAGAAGGCGTGGTAGAGAAAAGGTTAAGAACCACTGTTTTAAGGTTTGACCTTTGACCTTGCTGACCGCTAAGATATTTTGAGAGACTGCAACCATTTTATCCGAATACCGAGATAGTCGTAAAGCAAAGTCTTAGCGTATTTTGATCGTGGTAGAAAAGCGAGTTTCCACTGTATTTTGAGAGACAGTTGGAAATATTTGAGAAACCGTTTCCGCCTCCATCAAAACGCCTCAAAAACAGTGGTTCTGGGTTGACCGGAAAAATCGCAGCAGGTGAACTGACCAGAACCGTCGCCAGAAAGTCGTCAATAGGGGGGCTTTACGTTTGTGCAGGGGGGGTTTGACATTTAAATTTGACGAAAATTTCACTAACTTGTCGTGTTTCATATTTCAATTTGGGGGTTTGTCAAATTTATATTTCCAAGGGAGGCATCACGACTTGGCGATAACTATGCGAGACATGGACCGAAGAAAGTTTGGGAAACACTGCTCTAGATCAGGGGAAACACTGCTCTAGATCAGGGGAAACACTGCTCTAGATCAGGGGTCTTCAAACTACGGCCGGCGAACCCACTGCATCCGGCCGACAAGACATGTTGTCAAGACTGGAAAAATAATATATTTAAGAAACATTAGTTTATTTGTTAGAATGCAACGTATCCCGAAACAATCACATTACGTAAGATGACCAGTCCTCGAACTGTTGTTGAATAGCTTATGTGGTCCTCTGCCGAAAAAGTTTGAAGACGCCTGCTCTTGACCTTTTGCTGAAAATGTAACGTTAAGAAAAACTCAGTCTCTTACGCTAAGCATCCATCCAAGGCCGGGGAAGAAATCCGAGCGATAGAGTTGACTGTGGCCGCTTTTCGAATCGACGTTGCTGTCCTTGCCGTTGTCGTTCCAGGCGGACACGCACAACAGGGACGGATCGCTAAGCAGGGGGTGCAGATTGGCGAAGTAGGAGAAAAAATCCGGCGAAAATTCCAGGTCGTCCTCGACGATGATCAGAGCGTCCGCGGTGGGGAATTTGCTGAAAGCCTGCGTCATTGATTATATAATAACAAGCTGTTGCAGGCGAGGCGAATTTACGTGAAGGCGGTTGGCAATACTGCAAGTTACTTCGTTTGGCCACCACAGTGGTTCTCAAATGGGGGAACGCGTATCCCTTGACGTACGCAAAGGTGCTCCAAGGGATACACAAATTTTTTCCCATAATGAAATTTCAACGTAAGAGTACAATAAGCATAGGTACATCTCTAATTACTGTGCTCGTGATTACAGTCAAAGGGTACTTGATAGACGACAAAATATTCCCCAAAAGGTACATCACTGAAAAATGTTTGAGAACCACCAGCCCACCGCAGGACCTTCGCGTCGCGAATTCACTGTTTTGTGCGACGGGCATCAAGGAAGTTTGCCGTGGGAGTTTTTTGATGCTGCGTTTCCAAAAAGTTCTCACTTTTCACACAAAATGCAACTCTGTCCTCGATGCTTCAAGGCTATTCGTACGTTGCGACTGGCCTTCCTCCCGAGGGTGCGCGAGTTTCAACTTCAAGGGGAGGTTTCAAGCACAAAGTTTCAGCTGAGATTCGGGCAATTTGAGGACAAGAAAACGTGAATGTCAAATCGCAGAAATGCGACATCAGAATGAAAGAAAACGAACAAAGGGCCAGGGACGCAGAATCCTTTGTTTGCTCCGCACATCGCAAAATGATTCAATTTTCATGCAATTTGTTCGAGAATTAAAAAATGCTGCACTCATTCACCGAGACTGACAGACCGACAATTTGCAATCTACCAATGTTCATTCATAGTTAAGTTCATTCAAATCTACCAATGTTCATTCATTGTCACTGCACTCGTTCACCGAGACTGACAGACCGGCAGTTTGCAATCGACCAACGTTCATTCATTCTTTACTTATTGTTAAGGTCAAGATATTCGGCAAAGTGTATCGACGAATTTCGGAAAGCAACGAACACCGGCGCATTCTGATTGTGGATATGTTGCTTTGACACGAACACTTGTTAAAACGTACGTTGAGGCTGCTCATATTTTCACATTTATTCAAACGGTACCTGAGCGATCGCCCATTTGAAGTGCGCCGATAGTTTGTAATAACCTTTCAAATTATTATGGTTGGGAGGAACAGCGAGGTTATCGTCCAGGTGTTGAAGATATGTGATCTGAAAAAAAAACGAAGTTTCAGTGATGACAGACGTGATTGAGATTATTGCGAATATCTATGCTAATCAACGCACAAGAAGGTCGCAACGAGAAACCGCGGCTACTTTTCAAAAAGCATCGGAATTATTTACTATGACGAAACAAATCTCCGTCATAGCTATCGAATCCAGTGCTTTCGCAATAGAAGTGTTGTTAAGCAATTTGCGCACTTGCTGGAAGCAACGTTGCAGCACTTACTCACTTTAACTATGCCAAGAAAAACAACCCTCCTTTTCACTATTGCGCTTTTTTATATGGACTAGGTTCCCCCTAATTGAAGAGCCATTGCTCTGAGATATAATAGTACACAATATCAAACAGAAAAGTGTGCTATGCAACGAGTGGCCTCATTTTCAAAAAATAGCCGTAACTGAGAACTCATTTTGTCATATTGTGCCCATGGATGTCATGATTACTATGTTTTGCGTTCAAATTTTGTGAAGCCTGCCGTTTCCCTGTGTCGGGTGCCACGCGGCTACTTCCGTAGCGAGCGCTGCATTGGCGGCGAGTCAAATACAGTGCCGCGAGTGAACTTCACCCTTGTCTCCGTCCATTAACACGTGGCTGCACAGGCTGCCAAGGCCGCTTTTCAAGTTCTAGGGTCGGAACTCAGCCCAGCAGCTTTAGTGGCGCGGGCACAACTCACTGAACCACATAGCCAGTCAGGTGAATGGTCGACTAATTCTTGTAAATGTTTTTGATTTTCGCCGTTAATACAACGACATCACTTCTGTTGACTTCACATGACAGGTCGGACGTCATTCGGACCAGGGTTGTGAAGTCGGAGGTAAAATGACCGACCTTTCCAAAATTTCCGACTCCTTTAACATAAAGTGATGAGGTTTGGCTCTTAACCATTTTGTAGCAACTAGCGATCAATGGAAATCGTGGTACAAAGCAAGAATGATCTGTTTCAATAAAAGTTTCAAAAGAAATTGTACCATTTCAACAGGAATTCCAAACTTAGGAGTGTGATGTAAAAAATGATTCAATTGGAATTCCAGAGTCGGACAAAAGAATCCGACACCTAATGTTGCTAGGAATCCGACTCCATCCAAAAACCTCCGACTCCTCGCGATTCCGCAACCCTGATTCGGACCCAATCTGTTTTTTTTCGGTCATAGACCAAATTTTTTTTAAAAAGACTAAAAAAACTAAGTCATTTAGGTCAGAATGTCTGAAAATATAGGCTAATGAACACTGTTATGGCGAGTTTTAATACAACTGTGAGACAAATCACCGAAATGTCTGAGTGACCAAAATGCCTCACCAAAAAAAACAAAAAAACATGACCCAATTAACAGGAAACCGCTGAACACGTTTAACCACGTTTGGTGGAATAAAACCTACGAGGAAATCGATGTTACAAGAAATGATTTTTCAGATCAAATCCAGACACTAAATTTTCGTGCGAAACTACATAAAAAATTGCTTCAATAATTTAATGATTTTTTGTTAGTTCTGCGAAGATGGAGCCAAACCTTAATGCGACAAGAAGTCAACGCTGGCAATGGTTTACTGACAGTGATCTAAGCTACTACGTCACGCTGCACTGGTGAGGCACAAGGAACTACACGAAGTACCAGACACAGACGCACCATCTGCAAACACACGCAGACGACCAACATGTTTGCAATTCTTGAAATATTTAAGGCTCCGTCATTCATCAGCGAAAGCGAAGAATCGAGCGAAATCTGCTGTTCGAAAACTTTGTAAGAGAAACAAAACTTTAACCACTGATTGGGGAACATTTTTCTAGGTTGATTAAGCGAAAAACGCTGTCGAAGTTGGAAAAAACAACTATCACCAAAAATTCGGAACTCCATACCAATAACTATTTAAAAAACATTTCTCCAATTTCACAAACATTACTATGAGTATCTGCTAGAATACTTAGTCCTTTTTCTCCAGCCAAGTACTGACCCTTCTTTTTAAAAAAAGCTGGACGAAAACGAAAATATTTTGTGCACGTGTTGGATGGCTTTTTGAAGTGGGCAATGATTATTCTTGCCTAATATTGTTTTGATATTATTTTATTCGTTCATACTTCAGCTGTGATGTTAAGCTTGGGCTGATTTTCGGTACACTGAAGCTCGGACATGCATCGCGTTTCAACTATTTATTTGTTTGTTACTTGGCTGTTGGTTGCTGCATTTGGGTTAGGCTCAAGTGCTATCAAAGCTTTGCACAGATAAGAACAATGCTTCCAATTACAGATGGAAAATACTTCTAGCGGTGAAAGCGTCTTCGAAATGTAACTATATGAAAACTTTGGATACCTAGCAATTTTCTTTACCACTGTCAAAGATTTATTAAGCAACGTGGTTTGGCTGTGAGCTCCCATGTTATCTTTTTGCGCGGGTAACTTATGAGCTATGATGTAGACTTTCTGAGAGCTGCCATTTTTGAGCGGATAACCTTGCTGTGGGGGTAGCTTATATGTAGGCTGAAGGTTTTCGGATACGGGCTGCTGTAGTCATAAACTGCATTTTAAATTGGTTGAATTCAGATTGTGTTTCTTGCTTTGTTCATTGTGTGGTGTTGTTACTTTATTTTAACATTTATATCCATATTTGCAGTCTTTTTGTTTTCACGATAGTGTTTCACTTGCATTTTTCTGTTTTAGATGAACGTATGGGAGCACTAACCCAATGACAGCTACGGCTGTAGGTTCCAACCCCTGCATTCCTGACCACATGTCCCATACATGGCCAGGTGCTAATTGAACTGAACTGTCACGCTGCAAAGCCAGGACACAATCAAGATAGGAAACTGTGAGTACAGGCTGGACTGCATGGAGAGGAAGTGCATGACATACTCTAAGAGCATACAGCCTTGCTTGACAGCACTGGTACTTTAGGTATTCGACTGTACTACACCTTGCAGGAAACGCAAGGATTATAACTTGTGAACTGCGGCGCACAGCGAGAAATCTTCATTGGTTTTGACGCAACTTGCATTTAGTCTGGAAGAAAGTCAGTTGCTGCGAAGGACAATTCAACATTGACTTGGTGTTCACCTTCAATCAACCTTCTGTTTAATGTTTAAAACCATCGCCTTGTTTTGTGAAATTACAGCAGATTTTTCCTAACAGGAACACCAGCATTTAGAACGTTTTTGAGCAATCACAAACGTGTACGACTTACCAACTGTATTTATCAACGAGTGCATTGTTCTCATAATGTTACCCTTATTTCTACACTACTTTCACAGCTAATAATGTACAGTATACGTGACGGCAAAGTGACACTTAATTTCAGGCAGGCAAGGAAACTCGATTCTGGTTTTGGAAAACGTCGAACTTCGGTTTAAGCCACTCTTCCTCACAGCGACATCAAGTCTGTCTGGTTTGTGAACGAAATGGCCCGTGAATGAAATATGGACCGTGTCTACAACTCCGGCTGTCGTACGTAGCATTACTCACGACCAAACCTAACCGGTTTCCTTATGTCAAGAGTCTAAACAAGTGTCCTGGGTGAAGTAGGTTGGTTGGCTGACACATTAACCGCCTGCTTTGAATCCTATCCACTCCTAATCGCCTAAAACAACAACCGCACATGACTACGTGAAGAGCTTTCACATCAATGTCCAGAACAGTAAGCTGATTTCGTAAGTTCACCAGCTAATGGAATCAAAAAGTTGCAATGCCTGTCGCAAGACAACGATAACTTTGAGTTTTTTATACGCTCTAACGTGGCAACGGTTCACTGAGGGCAAATTTTTTAGAAATGTTTTCAGCTGTAAAAGTTTTTCGGTAATTTTCATCAAAAGCCTGTCAAGGAAGTACATTCTGGTAAGAGATATTTTTAGCAGCTTTCAGCAAAAGTTGATCAGAAACGATTTTTTCGTTAGTGAACACTACGCCGTGCGTACAACTGCCACCCGCACAACACACAGTCATTTGAATACGAGACGTCTATCTAGTTTTGAGTTATGCCGGAAGTGCTGCAGGGTACGTCTATAACCAAATCATGATCTAAATTCTTACATGAGAAATCAACCCGTACACGCTTCGTCGCCAACCCAAGCATTCAAACAGACAGTTATTTACTTTGCCGCCATAAGCTTTGATGGCATTCATGGTTTCTCGGTGATTTCCGTCCTGGCTAACAATGATAGGAAACTGGTCAGGACTGGCTGTAGGCTTGAACTTAAGCAATGAGTCCAATGATCTTGAGACCGATGGCCGATTGCATGCAAGCATGAGAACAGGAATGGTGGGCGTAGCCTGTACAAATGCAAAAGTACGGTAAATGACAGCTTTTATACAAAATTTACGAAATCGCAGCATACCCGTGTCGATACAGATCCTAGGAAAGCTTCACTGCACCAAGCAATACGTCAATCAAACCTTAACTCAAGTTCCACTTTACAGCCGCAATGCGCTTACGAACAAGCAGCCCCGACATGCGGTGTCTCACAATATTTTTAGCAGATTACTTATGCAGCAGTGCGACACAGTTTTGCTTGCAAACGGCCATCAACGACTCTCTAGACATAATTTGCCGACAAATAGTCCAGCAAGACCAAAGCTGAACTGACCGCAGAAGACGACTGCTTTGGCAAAACCTTTTGCGCAAAACAAGCTTTATCTTGTATGTAAGAAAATAAAGCTTAGAAACAACCACAAAAGAGTCATTTAAACTTCAGTCAACCAACTTTGTTTTGTTTAGAAGTGGGCTTTGGCTGACGTTTTGTAACTGGTAATGTTTTTGCAGGCTTCTTGCTTTCAGGTGTGTTCAACTTGTCCACGTTCGCAACGGGTAAGAGCTGAGCATGCTTCTTATTAGCAGGTATGTTCAACTTCTTCAGGTGTTCACGCAGTTTGCTCAGAGCAAAGAAATTATTCTCCACTTCTTTCTGCATCTAAACATAAACATATTTTTAAAGAGTTCTGCGTGATGCAAATTCTGAGCAGAACACTCCCTATTAAAAAATGCATAAACATTGGCCTTTTGCCTATAACCATGGAACACACTCTTAAGCAATCGCAAAGTTTAAATCAGCCTACAAATGCTGTTATGGACACTTCATTGGCTGCTTCTGTAAGCAAAAAGAAATGAGTGAATGTAACAAATAGAAACCAAGAAAGGTGGAAATAGGTGATATTTGTTACCTGAGCAGATGAAGTATAATAGCAACAGATCATAACTCTGATAAAAGGGTTACGTCATTCCTTACAACCACATACAGGAAATAAATTGCAACACACTGCCAAGGGAAGCCCTTCTTATGCTTATATTCCAGTTTATTAGTTTTTCTACTTCCTCTTGTTGATTAACATGGCATGGATGACACATAACATGGGATGAATGACATAACATGGCATGAATGACATATTAATGAGATATGAAATAGTTTATTACTCCCAGCCCAGACTCAATGCCGCACAGGGTCCTTGTGCGATCATAATATAAACATGTTCTGCCTAAAAATTGTCCGTATTCAATTTTAGCTTCAAGCATGCAGTGTCAAAACCATGCATATGTGAAACTGCTAGTATCTCAAAGAAAAAAGCTTAAATTCTGAAGAATGGAGCTGTGGAACTTGTATAACTTAGGCTAGACACATAAACCATACTTTAATGTTCAACTGTTTGCAGCTAACGGGTAAGTGAAAACCCTGATCTCATACTTTAACACATTCAATACCAGGAGTTCTGCCACTGGGTGTTTTTGTGATTTGTCCATTTTTTGTCAGTTGCCTAAAACGTTTCATCGGGCTCCTAGAATCAGAGATATCATCGTCGGGCCCCTAGAATCAGAGAAATCGGGTCCCTGCATGCCCATACCAGGTTCCTAACATTATCCTTAAAAAAACCCTGCCTTAGTGTTTTATATGATTCAGCTAATAAACAGAGGCAATACAAAAAGCAGAGCTGTGGAGCCGGAACTCAAATTTCAGGTTCCAGGAATCTAATTTTTTTGGCTCTGGATCCAACATCAAGAAGTTTTGGGCTCTGGCTCCAGAACGATTTGGTTCATTGAAAACCGAAAACTCGCTTTCCCCACCAACTGTGTCTGTGGAACCCAAATTTTAGGCTCCAGCTCCACAGCCCTGACAAAAAGCCATCGCACAAGCAATGGTAAATGAACAGGAAAATACACATTTGATAGCATACAATTACAAATTTGAATATTAAAACAATGTGGACACCAGGTCCATGAATCATCATCCTTAAGAAAGTTATTCCATATGGTTTGCAGATGAACATATTGCACTTAAAATTAACAGCAGCTTTGAAACCGTAAAAAAAAACAAACAAAAAAAAACAATATTGTTAGGTCAAGAATCTAGATTAGCTGTCCATCCTCCTTGAACATTTACAGCTGACAAACCAATTTTAATCGATTTTACATTTGTTTTGTCAAAATGTTCACCCCATGTCTAGGTCTGTTTATGCCAAAGCCTAAAAAATGAAAAAGCTCACCTAAGCATTCAAGATTAGGTTTTCATTTATGTAAAGCAGCAAATTACAATCCTAAAAGCTCAAATAACTGATTTGCTTGAAATACTCGTATTTGCAAAAAATGTAAGTGAAAACAAAAAATCAAGAGTCGTAGTAGTTAAGGGTGCTATGACTTGGGTGCAATGAAATCTGGCCTTGTTATTTAAGGTCTCAAAATTACATAAAATACTTGACAGGATAAAAAAGTTTCGCAGAGTTTAACAAAGATATACATGCATTTTGCAACCACACTTAAATACTCTAGAATCATTTTGATATATCTTCATTAGACACCAAACATTGATATTTATGAAGTTCATAACTTTCCACACAGCATTTCAAAAAATGCAACCATGAGAACTATCATCAATATAATCACAACAAATAAAGCATACCTTTTCTACTCTTCCATGTATTTCACTTGGAAGCTTTTCTTCATCACGTGTGCCCAGGCCATTGACATCATAAATGCTAAGCACATACAGCATATAAATAACAAAACAACCTATTATCATTAATGTTATAGCAGAGATCCTGCCTATTTGTCGTTTTAGCTTAATCATCCCGGAAGTTGTATTTAGTGACCATCTAGAACACACATTAAATATAAAATAATATGGCAAGATCAGTCCAATGATAAGAAGGTTAGCATTAAATTACAAATAGCAAGTACAAGTTGTAATGTAATTTCAAACAAGCGTAGATTATTAAATTGAAATGACTTTACCCTCTACGGTATCTTTTGTAGTTTTATATAAATCAATAGGCAAGACCTCAAACCTGTTTGAAAATACATGCTGTACAACTGCAACGGTTAGTTTTCAAGAAAACCACAAACTGTTAGTTGGAACTACATGTAAACACCAGTTATCAAAAAACACAGTGACAGAAGCAGCTACCATATCCCCCTAAATCTCACAGACATTGACTTCAGCCTAAATCCTAAGCGCATTGGCTAATTCTTTAAAGCTACATTGTGCACAAAATTATATAGATGCATAATGAGTGGATGTGTATCTACAGATACGTCAGAAGTGGATAGTACAATATATATCATGGCACCATGAATGATTTATTATTTTTTGACCATATAACCATACTGTTTTACATGTACTAAATGCTGAATTTTTTACTGGTTTTAGTAATTTCAATAATATAAGTTGTTGTTTTCTATTTTATCTATCTTTACTTTTTTTGTTTGTTATTCTTTCTTATCCACATCCCATGTTTAAGCATAAAAGTACACTAAGTCATTTTTTTCTTTTTTTCCATTTGTACTTCATCATATTTTGTTTTAGTTTTCATACTGTGTTTAGCATTTCTTGATCATACCAAATTTTCTCAATTACACTATTTTTTCTCAATTACACCTAGATTTTCTCAATTACACCGAGATTTTCTCAATTACACCTAGATATCGGGGCAGGTGTTGAGCAGCCATTCGTTGTCTCATCGTCCAGAACCGTCAGGCCATGTAGTCCATGGGAGGGTCAATGGATTGGACAGTGGAGGGCAACATGGTCGACAGTCTGTTCTGCGCCACACTCACAGGCCGCAGAGGAGGCCATACCCCATTTGTACAAGCAGGAGCGGAAACGTCCAACACTGATGCAGAGGCAGTTGAGCCGGACCCTGGTTCTTCTTAGGAGGGTCATTCCAGGGGGGTGTGCACCAGTGTCAGGATTTGAAGTGCAGAGTCTTGTGGGGTTGTCCGCCCACTCCGCATTCCATTGATGATCCGCCCTCTGCGCCGTACGTATGTTGTTGTTGTCAGAAAAACTGATGAGTTGTTGCGCGGCAGGTACAAATGGGTGTCTCGATTTGCGGTGCCATGCAGCTGCACCCGATGGACAGGTGAGCGCTGAGCGGAGCAGGTGTCCAGGCTCTATGGCACGGTGTCCTCGAGATAGTGTGGCTCCTCGGCGACGAAGCTCAGCAGGTTAGATGCCTGCGAGGATTGAAAGGTTGTCCGCTGGTGTAGGACGCAGGCATCGTTGATTGTGGGTCAGTAAGGCGGGTATGAGCACTGCGGCACCAAACAGGAGCGCAGTACTCTGCAGTCGAACAGACCAGGGCTATGGTGGCTGTTCACAATATTGTTGCTCCAGCACCCCAGCCATAGTCAGCTAGCCACCTCAGGAGGGCGACATGTGATGTTAGCTTCTTGCGATGTGACTCAAAGTGTCAGCGGTATGTGAGCAACCTGTTCATCGTTACTCCGAGGTATTTGGGCTCGGAGCAGAAGGGCAGGGTTTTGTTATTGAAGTTGACTTTCAGCTCACGTTTGGCTTCCTTGTTGTTGAGATAGAAGACTGCCGACACCGTTTTCGTGGTGCTGAGCTTTAGCTTCCAAGTCTGGAGGTATTCACCTAGTGTTGCCATGTCCTTGCTCAGCGCCCCTTCCACTGCCAGCCAATCTCCATCAGCATGCATGATTGCTAGGTCGTCAGCATATGCATACTTTCTGGACATGGTGGCTGGCAGGTCAAAGGTGTAGATGTTGAACAGAAGGGTCGCCAGGACAGATCCCTGTGTGATGCCGTTCTTGAGGCGTCGTAACCTGCTCCTTTGGCCATTTCCGGTGGTAAGTGTAAAGCTGCGATTGCTAACATCTCCATGATCATGTGGACCATGTGTCTGTCAGGCAGCACTTGCAAGTGAGGTCGCAGTGTCATACGGTGTCGTAGGCTGCTGTGAGGCAGTTGGCTGAAAAGCTATCCTCGTTGTCCTGTGTCAACAGGGTAACCGGAACTACATCCGACCTCCCATGTTGGAAGCCCGCCTGCTCCTGTGGGTTGGTGATTGTTTCGACACGAGCGCTGACGAGTCTCTCAAGGATTTTAATGAGGACACACAGCAAAGATATAGGATGATAGCTCTTTGAGTCCCCCAACGGCTTCTCTGGCTCAGGGATCGCAACTACTAGTGCTCTTCTCCAGATCTTTGGAATTTTGAGTTGGCGCATGCAGGAATTGAGGAAGTTGCAGAACCAATATTTTAGAGCCGACCCGGCGTGGAGTATAAACTCTGGGAAGATGGAGTCCAATCCCGGAGATTTTCTTGGCTTCAGGCGACTGAAGGCAGCAGCAAACTCTTCCGGCCTGAAAGGTTCGGAGATACTGTGACCCTCAGGTGTTGGAATCTTCCATAGGTCGGACAGCTCCTTGTTGACGAGCCTGGCTGGCTCACGGTCGCTAGTCTTGTGTCCCGTTTTTCACCAATTGTGAGGCGATGGAATTTGCCAAGACGGGGCACATGCGAGAAGAGCGTCTAGACCTGCCAGTAAGTTTGTGGATGGTTCTCCACGCCTTGCGGCTGGAGTGTGACAAGTCGATGGAGTTGACAGCTTCCTCCCATCACTCCTGCTTCTTCTGTTGTAGTTGAGAGAGTAGGGACGAGGCGACTCTGTCAAAAGCAGTCCCCACTGGGGCTTGGATAAAGGAGCGATAGAGCGTCTCGTACTCTTTGTCCCAGCATGGCACAGTAGTTCTTCCGGCAGTCACGTGGGATACATAGCTTAGCCGCAGAAAGTAGGCTCTCGCAGAAATTCTGGTATGCCCTCTCAATATCTGGTGTGTCCAGAGGTGGCAATCTCTTGACGGATTCACTTGTGAGAAGGCAAAAGCGCTTCCAATCGGCCTTGCGAAAGTTCCAATGCATCACCGGATCGCTGTGGGCAGGAACCTTGAATCTTGGTGGCGTTATGAGGGAGGGCCGGTATTGTGACCGTGGGAACATTCCTAGGACACGTCTGTCTGGTAGTCAGCTGTCTTGGCCGAGGCTCGCGAAGGCCAGGTCTGGGTTGGTGCCAACGTTCCAACGGCGAGAGAAGAAACTGGCTGTTTCCTTTGGGTTGTACAACAGTCCCAGGTTGTTGGATG
>Ga0210059_1006723_pt1 | contig 18406 bp, 13 predicted proteins | sample Ectturendosymbi2_FD_188042 | JGI IMG/M metagenome (GOLD analysis project Ga0210059, IMG submission 188042) | Ecteinascidia turbinata endosymbiont from Florida, USA - Sample 2 (SPAdes) (version 2) | ecosystem: Host-associated > Tunicates > Ascidians > Unclassified | place: Key West, Florida... | reverse complement strand
CCTAAAAGTCCTCCACTTATGACGTCACTCACAGACAACCTGCACCCCCCAAGCAAAAATTTTTTTCGAGTCTAATCTACTAGACTTGCCACGTTTTTTGAGATTTTCGCCGAGTCACTAGAGCGAACAGGAGCGGAGATATTCATCCGCAAAGCCACGTTCGAATCAGCTGCTTTTTGCGAACCGCTTGAATTAACCCGGCAGCCAAGGTGTTAAAAAAAACCTAATAAAACCCACCGAAAAAAAAACACTTTTCATTTTTTCCTTGAAAAAATCTACTAAGTAGAAAATAAAATAGGCAGGACACTTGTACAGGTAACTAAACCAACAGCAATGAAATTTGAAGGATTTGAAAAAAAAGTTAAAGTTTGTAATGGTTTATCTTTCTCAGCTCTGCACAATCAGTATATTTTAAACAATATTTCTGCCTTATGTGCATCTATCAACTTTTTCTGATTTTGGACCATACCAAATCATATGTTGAAAAAAAACACTCTAAAAATCAAGAGTCACCAATGTGGTACCCATAGGCCTGTTCGGAAAGTAGGATCGCTGCTGAGAACAACCACTTCGGCAGCGCAACTACATTCAACTGCAAAAAAACAAACCCACGTTTATTACTCCTCCACAGCGCCACCATTTATCCTCTTGTTGTTGCTTTATACTTTGCGTGTCAGCTCTCGCGAACCTATCCACGCCTCTTTCTCAAAGGGGGGAATTCTCATATAGTGGACACATTAGTGCTTTAATGTTTTGTGCATTCTTACTGCACAATTCCCAGTAATATTCCATTCGTGATTCAACGCGATGTACTTGTTTGCAAACAGTCTGACCGTCGACGCGATAGCCTGCAAACTTACATAACCGCTGTCGGTCGCTGTTTCCTGTGGCGCATTCCAACGCCCAATGCTTTTGTTCGTTGTCATTCTAATTCCGACTCTATATCGAAGCGTTATGTTACATGTTTCTGACTTCACACTCAAGCGTATTGGAGTTGTTCGTGTATATCTGAAAATAATCGAAAGAAGCAGTCCTACTGGAGAGTTATTAGCGGACAAAGTGTTGAGAGCCTTTTAATTTGCCTTGCTTTGGGTTGGCAATGTCAAGACATCAGGTTATTTAGTTGGGAGACCGACCTGTGCTCCTGCAACAACTAGGTTGACCCCTCAACCAGTAGGGACCTCTACAATAACCAACTACCCCACTCCCTACACATTGATATATACTATAGGCCTGAAAGTGGAAGATGTCTAGAGTGCGTTGAATGTAAGTAACGATGATCAAACGGTTTATGCAACAGTCAGCGCATGCTTCGAAGAGCACTTAACACTTTGAGAATCGGCGTACGATATATTCGTACTTTGAAATCAGCCTAAAACCAGCTGTTGTCGATTGCCTTACCAACGCCCTAGCTCCTCCGCCGATTGCACTAGAGTGCTGTTGAAGGGCTCAAGCCAATTGGCCAGTCTTCTAGACTGCACTCAAAAAAAAAATTTTGGTTGGGGGTTGCAGATTTTTGTGAGTGATGTCATAAGTGAAGTAGTTTTTGGGCAATCTTCACTCATTTTACCTGGCCCAGGCCCAACCACTAGGCCAAAGTAGTTCGTTGAAGTTTTCATTGGAATCTTGGCTCGAGTCCAAGTCTTTTGAGCCTTTGATCGACTTTCTAGCGTTTCTGGTTCAAAAGTCATGATCTTAAACAAACAAATTAATTAATTATCTAACTAATTAGTCAAATATTTTTATTACCTCAGATCATAACTTTTGCACCCGAAACCCCAGCAGGTCATCCAAAGTATCAAAAGACTCAGATTGTAGCCTAGTTTCCAATAAAAACTTCAGTGAAATACTACCATCTAACGGTTGGCATCCAGGGCCAGGTGAAGTTGGCCAAGGTGGCCAAAAAGTCGTCCACTTATGACATCCCTCACAAAAAACCCGCACTTCCAACAAAAAATTTTTTTTCGAGTGCAATCTACAAGACTTGCCGCGTCTTTTGACACTTCGACCAGGTCCGTAATCCATACAGGAACGGAGATATTCCCGCGCAAAGTCATGTGCGATCCAGCTGTTTTTTTGCGAACCACTTGAATTAATCCAGGTGATGAAGTTTTAATGGTTTGAAATGAAAAATAATTTTGTGTATGTAGGTCAATGCTTTGCTGGCTGCACATAACTGCTTAATTGAAATAAGCCAACTTAGCCAAAGATCCTGTGTTTGTTACAATAATAATGTAACAAGAGGCTGGCCCTGAAGTCAAAATCTTGCTGCCAACAAAACCATTTTTTTCCTTTTTCAGATATAAGTTTCAGTTCATGACAGACTACTTCCACAAGGCAGCAGACTTGTCATTCTGCCCTTGATGTGACTTTATATTCTGGAAAAATCCATCAAGGCCATTTAGGAATAGTAAAATGTCAATCCCACACCAGCTCAGGAGGGTTGAATGGTGGCCTTGTTAGTGCCAGAGAACATGCAAATTTCCTGGGAAATGAACTTTAATTTCCCACAAGTGGAGTTTTCTTAACACTATGGCGTCCGGTGGTTTCAGGGATTTTCGTGAAAAAAAACCACCAAGATGCACATGGCTTTGCGCTGAAATTTCTCCAGTCTGGTAAGCGCTACCGACTCGGTCAAAAGCTCAAAAGATGTGGCAAGTCTTCTAGTTTGTGCTCAAAAAAATTTTTTGGTTAGGGGTGCAGATTTTTTGTGTGTGATGTCATAAGTGGAGGACTGTTAGGCCACCTTGGCCAACTTCACCTGGCCCTGAGATCAAAACATTAGATGATAGCATTTTGCTGAAGTTTTTACAGGAAACTAAGCTACAATCCAAGTCTTTTGATACTTTGGATGACCCTACTAGGGTCGAGCCTAGTTCATAATGAAAACTTCAGCGAAATACTTTGGTGTAGCAGTTGGGCCCTAGGCCAGGTAACATGAGCCAAAATGGCCCAAAAACTACTTCACTTATGACGTCACTCACAAAAAATCCGCAACCCCCAACCAAAATATTTTTTCAAGTGCAGAGTAGAAGACTGGCCGATCCGTTTGAGCCCTTGAACAACTCTCTAGCGCAATCGGCAGAAGAGCTATGGCGTTGGTAATGAAGCCAAAAACTGCTGGATTTAGGCTGAATTCTAGGTATGAACATATCGTAGACCAGCTCTCAAAGTGTTAGTAGACCTTCGAAGCCGGTATGATTTCAGACTAAATCTAGCAATTTGCACATATCTTTACGCAGGCATAACTCCACTGCTGATTGCACTAGATAGCTGGTCAAACACTGAAAAGGCTCGGTAACTCTTCGAGTCTGCAATCAAATAAAATTGTTTGGTTTTGGGTTTTAGAGTTTTTGTGAGTGACATCATAAGTGGAGTAATTTTAGCCCTCCATGGCCCATTTCATATGGCCCTAGGCCCAAACCACTAATGGTAGTATTTCGAAAAAGTTTTTATTGGAAACTAGACTAAAATCCAAGTCTTTTGATGCTCTGGATGACTTGCTGGGGACTTGGGTTGCAAAGTTATGACCTAAAAACAACAAAATTAGTGATTAATCCCATAATTAGATAATTATTTTGTTTATTTTAGGCGATAACTTTTGAACTAGAAATGCCAGAAAGTCGATCAAGGTGTCCACAGACTCGGATTCTGGCTTGGTTTCCATTGAAAACTTGAGCGAAATACTTCTGTCTAAAGGTTGGGCCCAGGTCAGGTACCAGCAGCCAAAAACGACCAAAAACCAATCTTACTCGTGACGTTACTCACAAAAAAAAGAAACAATCAAAAATTTTGTTCATTGCTGACTCGAAGACTTGCCTAGTCTTTTTAGGATCTGAACAGCTCTTTTGCGCAATCGACTGACGAGCTATGCGGTTGGAAAGCCAACCGAAATATTCCTGGATTTTCTCCGATTTCCATGTATGATATATTTTTAGACCATCAGCCAAAGTGTGAAGGTTGCTGTCTTTCTAAAGAAAAATTATTAACCTTCGAGACTTGATACACCAGCTGTCATAAAGCTGTTATCCCATCCCTCAGTTTTCATTTCAAGCTGTTATTTTTCCAGCACCGACGTCTGGAATTCCTGCAATCTATTGCAGTTAAATGGAGACAAAGGGCAAGGAGTGACCAAGACAACCAACTCCTCTGCCACCCATAATGTAATAGCAGCAGGCAACAGAAATAGAAAAAAATCAGTACATGTCATGGTAGCATTAACAAGAAAAGAGCGATGTTAATGTCATGTTGTTGCAATCTTCACGAAAAGGAAAGCTAATTTATTGGTTGAACGTTGCTTTACCAAATGCTATATTGGTGTCAAAGCACTAACATTGCATTTTAAAGGACAACAAACATATACGTTAAATAGTTTCACAATTGCAGGTAAGCAATTGTTTGTCTCTACACTTCTTTACTATAAACTGAGCTTACATCCTATCCACGTGAAGTCAACTTTATGGTAGTGACATGACAGGTTGTTCACATATGTAATAAACAGTATTCTAGAACATTAATTTCATGGGCGACTCCAGGTCAAACGTGCCACTAGGGCTCATCACTCTATTATACCCAATGCCATTAACAGAATGCAAGCGCCAGGGCTTGTGTCAATGAAATTTCCATTTGCTCTTACTCTGGCTGGCATTATTGTTGTTATGTGACCTTAGTTACATGACAATAAATGAGAAGTTCTCATGATAACTTGTGGATTGTTGCGTAACGTATGTCACAGAGCAATGGCAATGCTAGTTATTTTTCTGCGTAATAGACTCTCTCATATTAGTCCAAGTTACTGTACACTTTATCGTTCATTTGAATATATTCTCAAATAGGAACTGTCCTTTGGATTGAATTTATATACAAATCCACTGCTTAAAAAACATTCATTCTGACATGAATTGTATATGGAAAAATACTTAATTGCAAAGGGCAGCACAGGTAGCACATGTTACTGAACAAAGTATCATTCATTTGAAATTATTCTCGAATGAGAATGGTCTATTGGACTGGAATTCAAATTCATTGCTCTATACAAACCCTGGCTTTGAAAAACATTCAATCTGTATGAATTATACATTAAAAAATACTTAATTGCAGAGGGCAACTCGGGCTCTTAAGCATGATAGAACGAAGTTGAGCAACATCTGTTATGAACGATACTTTTTTATTCAGGTCACCTGCAACATGAACGCGAAAGGCCAGAGATGGAACAAAACTATATGAATAGTGACAAGGGTAATGTAAAGAGTTCGAGTTCACAACCTTATTCATTAAAGTGTGTGATGGCACAAATATACAAAGCAAGCAAGCTCAGGTTCTACAATATAAATGTTCATTGTTAATAGAAGACTCGGGCTAACCCGAATGGTTATTGATTCAGTTACTTTGCACGACCAGAAGAACATCAAACCGAGTTAAATACCTGGACAGATGACACACAAACAATTTTACCATCAATTGTTTCCAAACTTGCATCTATGACATGAAGGTCAAAGTTAGTTTCATGTGATTTTCCTGTCCACTATAATAGAAACTTTTTTCATTGTGATCGCATATTGCTAGAGGTGAAGTGCCAAGGTTCACATTTAACACTTTGAGAGCTGGTCTACAAATATATCGTACCTGGATTTTAGCCTAAAACCAGCAATTTTCAGTTGCCTTACCAACGCCATAGCTCCTCTGCCGATTGCGCTAGAGAGCTGTTCAATGGCTCAAACGGATCGGCCCGTCTTCTAGTCTGCACTCGAAAAAAATTTTTTGGTTGAAGGTTGCGGATTTTTTGTGAGTGACATTTTACTGTGCTTTGAGTAGAATGACTCACATTCAAATCGCCTGGACATAATCATCCCAGCTCTGATCAACAACAAAACACCAATAGCCTGGAAAGAACTCAACGCATTTCACTATTTCATGCTATTCATCAGGATCGCATTTCAGATAAAGTTAATACAGTAGCTGAGCATGTACAACTGATTTACTGGGTTTTGAAAAAAGAGATAGCGAATCGAAAAATAGCTTCCTTGCAAACCTTGGTAGACCGCATTGACCATATTGATCGGCTTCGCAACTTCCGCCGTACCATTTCTGTGGCAGTAGCTGAGTTTATTTTGCTGATCTCGGAACATTTGAGTGACCGCATTGTTTTTTATGTTAAGCAGAGTCCATGCTGGGCTAGTATGGTCAACGAGACGACCGATATGGCTCCATTGTGCTGTTCATTCCACTTGCCACAGCTTGGCCAGAGCTAGGATTTGCAACTCTGTGCCGTGTTAAAACCAAGCAACGAAACCGGCTACTTGATGTAACTCTGAATGTTCTGATAAATGTTTCAATGAACGGTCCAAACAGAACTGTTGCCAGAAAGTCTTCAATTAAGGGCTTTACCTTTGTGCAAAGGCTTGACATTCTAAAAATTGACAAAAACTCCACTGATTTGCAGTGTTTCATATTTCAATTTGGGGTCTTTGGAGCTTTTGGGGGTGGCTAAGAACACCAAAGCCCTCCATGTCGACAACACTGGGTCCAGAGCAGTGGGCGCGCTTGGGATTGTTTGTGAGATTTGTGATTGAAATGGATAAAAGCAAAGAATATAGTGAAAGAGCAAGCACTAACAACCATAGCATCTGTAGATGACTAGTAAGAAACCGATGCTTTTATTGATGAACAAGATCTGTTTAATGAAGTTGAAATATTTGTGCTGTCATTTTTGTAAATACAGAAGTACTAATTGTGCACTGTGACTGTCAATACTGAAGTACATTTAGTAATACATTTAATACTGTATTAGGTTTAGGAATTATTTTGAACATTTTGCTAAAAAATGTGGCCTCATAAAACTTCTTGGTGTTCCACTGAACCAAACCTTAAAAAAACCTGCACATGTATGTTAATCCACACCAAGGTGTCAAGAACTACTGCATCTGCACACATCAAAACTTTAAAACTAAGCAACGTGTGTATCATCTACAATGGCAAACTGCGCATAGGTTAAAATAATGACATTTCTGATAAGCTTGGAAACTGCTACATCAACTTTGTGTCTCCTCATAGAACAGTCAGTCTTTCATGATGTCTTTCCTCTCGAACTGGGTGATTTGATTTATATTTTAGTGAACTGTTAGGGTTCATGTCAGAGACTTAGTTGTTATTTATATTTTAGCAAACTGTATTTTGCATTATGTTATACTAATGTATGTTCAAATGTTGTGATGAAAATGATGAAACTGGCAAAAGTGGACTCCGTCACACACGTCACATTTTGATGTCACACACGTTACATGCTTGTTATAATTACTGCCTCAGCTGTGCAATAGTTACAATTTCCAGATTTTATATGAAACAAGTGTAACCTATATGGTAATAGTCAAAATGTTTTTGCAGTGAAGAGGCCCTCTTTACAGAATTCTTGCGGTATGTCATTGCAGGTAAAAAGTCACTTCCAAAAAATGTCACACACATCATGTTTTTTTAATAATAAAATAAAGCAAATGTCAAGCTGCATAAATTTTTTTTATAAACAAGTGATTATGAAGTAGTTTGCCACTGATATGAAAACAAACTTTCAGAAATGCACCAAATTATATTGAGTTATTTTCAAAAAAATTATCAAAATGCCACACACGTCACATATGGAATCGCCATGTAATGATTATGTTAAATAGACCACACACAGTTAACTGCAGATTGGTACGCAACACAGTTCGCATAGCAGCAAAATTCACCTTTTTGAGTTGGATTTTATGCAAAATTATTGAGATGCCATAAATTTTGAATGCAAATTCTGAAAAATCTTGAAGTATTACCTCTCGGTAATATTAAAATTTTTATTACAATTTTTAGGTCTTGTGCAGATAACTTCCAAGTACATTTGTAATGTTAAAAATTTTATGCATTGAAAGATCAACCAGGTCAAAGCCAAGTGGAGAACAAAAAGTCATGCTTATGAAAACTCACTACAGAAAAGAAATTATTGGAAAATTTCATACAAAATCATACTAATTTCATGAAAATCTACCCAGTGGTTGCTGAGATATGACGTCTGAAAGCTAGCTACAAGCCTTGCATTTTCGAGAGAAATTCAAAATTTCAAAGACCAATAACTTCGAAGCTACTGGTTGGATTTCATTGAAATTTGAAATATTTACATTTCTATGTACAACCTACTTGCATTTTTGAAGCAAGTTGGTGATGATACTGTTAACAAGTGGAAAATTTTTGGGTGGTTTGACATTGCAATGACATGCATAAAACAAACAACTCGTGGTAGAGAGAGGTAAAAAATGATTGGAAAATGCAAACTTACATTTTCTTTTAGCAATTACATGCACACTGTGACATTATTATAATAACTAATTTGCTACTTTATGCGGCTACAATTATTACAAAACATAAGTTGACACTATCTTGAACAATTGCAGGAGGCTGCGAAGTGTGCACACAGTCTCTAAGTTTGATGCTTTTTCACAGTAAGTGATGAAAACAAGTGGTGAGAAAAATTCTTCATAAAATTAATTGCATAAACTTTCAAAGGACCTTTAACAAACCAGGGATCATGTCTTCATCAAACTCCATATCTCCACCATAAGTGCCACGTGTAGCACATTTGCAACTGGTAGGACACACACCTGCACCACTATGATAACCAAGCGCACATGGAAAAGAACATTGGGAAACATCAAACGGGCAGTCTGCCACTATAAAAGAAAAATAAAAACTTTATTTGTCAGTAACACATACCACAAAGAGCCTACAGGGCATGGCCACATTGTGCATTTCATACCTGCCAAGTCAATGTCTCCAGTAAAGCAACAACAGAAAATTTTAAGCATAAAAACATTCCAAAGAATCCACTGAAGTATATAAATGCAGGTATTTTTATTCCAGGCTTATTTTGGAAAATACATCATGAATGTTAAAAAATATTGAACAGGTATGCTTACCCAGCAGTTTTGGATTGTCTGTAGTCATGAACATGCAAGATCACAAATGAAATTCACAAAAATGAAGCCTCTGGCGGGCTGAACAAAAAGTTATCATAGGTGTCTAGCACATTTGATTTGGTGGGCTAAAATTTAGACATGGCAAGACTGCATACATGGAATACATGACTTCACACACAATTTCGTTGGTGAAGTCGCAAAAATTTGACTCTGCCTAGCAGTGTTCCCTCTAAGATTTTTGTAAGTCGGCTGGTGTCCAAAAAGTGCCGTCAAGATCAAAACAAACTTAGGCGCCCTTTGTAAATTTTCCTAAAATGTGTCCATTCTTACCAAAAAACATTTCATCAACCATTTTTTTTGAATAACGAAGAAAAATATGAAATGGTCTTCACCTTTTCCAACTTGCACACATGCAACATTTTCTGATAAACAAACACACAAGAACAGCCATCACAAAGGCAATAAACGAAATCAGCTGCATGCAAACTTCCTAGCCAAATGTGAACCTTTTCTCTCAGACAGGGGTTGCCCTGCGTATAGTCCAGAATGACTGTTCTTGTGTTTGTTGTGCATTGCTTACTGTCGCACTAAACCAGTTGTAACCTTTTTTTCAAACAACAAAAGTAATTTACTTAGTTTGGTTTTGCGTCTAGCAGCTAAATCCTGCATCCAAAATCTGAAAATGGTTTTTGTAGTGTACTGTCTGAAGTACGACTGGCTTAACAGTGTGTTGGTTAGCACTATCAAATAGCCTAAGAAATAAACATTCCTAACCCACTAGCCATGCCATGAGAATAAAAACAACTACTACATAATTAACGGCTAACGCTCAGTCGCCTACAAGTGTACTTAAAACATTTCTTTACATCTACATGCAAACTTGAAAAAAATCCGAAAATTAATTGAAAACATTTGTCAGATCTAGACAGTGATCCCAACTACCAACAAATTGCCATTGTGTCGTTACTTAACACAAAAATTTTCAATTGGCCTAGATTTTTAGTGCTCATGCATGACATAGAATCTAAAAAGTTAGAATTTTTTACAAATTTAGTAATTCTAGGTTATATCAAAATTGTGAAGATTCTATGAAAAAACTCGTCTCTACGCGCAATTTCTCTTGATTAACATTGATAAATGTTGTGAAGTTCAACGCGTTTTTGAGCATTGCACAGACACCATACACTGTGTGCAGGAATTCTTTTCCTTTTGGCCAAAACTTTCATAAACCGTCTAGAAGTAACGACAACAGTCAACAGGTTTTGCCATTTTGTGATCAATAAAATAACAATATGTGTTCAAAACGTCTTTTTCAACTTCGACAAGATTAACTTCAGGTGTCGACCATTAGGCAAGCTACAGTTTGTTTTTCTTGTGGTGCAGGGGCACCAATGATAAATGAACATGATCTTGTTTACACTCTCTCCAGCAACCCACAACACACTTGCAAATCATCCACATTGGATGAGTGAAGTTATTATGTCCAGTTGACTGCCTGGAACGTTTATTTGTAAAAGCAACAGTCTCGCCTCAGACGGAAACAATATCCAGATGCAGAAAAGCACTCTGCACAACCGTTTTAGGCCTATTTCTCACTTCAAAATCCTAGGCATATTTATCTTAACTGGACACATTGGTTTTAACCAATACGTCAAAATCGATTGACAGAAATCTCTTCTCCCAGCCTTTCCACTATTTACACTGACTTGGTCGACGCATAGTTTTTTTAGACTAATTTCGCAAACAAGCACTCATTTCGTTAGGAATTTATTGCATGTGCAGGTTAACTGTGATTAAAAATAAGTGGGTTGTACCTATATCTCCCCAAGCTTAGATCTTAAATATAATTATCAATGATCATTGCTTCTTCCCACCTCTTGCAAGCTTGTTTACTTTAATTCTTGATAAATCACAAATGATCGTGAAATTTGATTGTCAAAGTTTGTGGCCTCAGCCATTAACCAGCCATGTGATGAGATATGAGCTGAACCTGGAACTTGATAACAGTTGTGATAAGCCGGACAAAAAACAAGTTTTACTGTCTGTCAAAGGCGCATTACACTCAAAACCCAAGTACGGTAGAAGTTAGGAAAAAGGCCTCTGTGAATGACTCAGCTTAATTTTGCCAGGCAATTCACCTTAAATTAAAATTCACAAAATCTGTTCATTCCTTCGACATTCAGATATAACAAAACATGTCTGAAGTGCCAGTCCAAGACTTTCTTGAAATTACTTCGCATAAAGGACACCCGCACATCACAATTTGTGGCTGCAGTCATAATACAAATGTGTTCAATTTCAAAGCACTGTGTTCTAGTAAAATGTGAAAGTCAAGAAGCAAAGATTTATGGGTGCGTAAAAGTGTAAAATGTGCCCAAAGATGCTACAAAATTTTGAAGTCAAGAATTTTTGTACACGCGGCACACAAATCGTGAAAATAAACCCAGGACTTTTTTCTGTAAACCTTGGAGGCGGAGAACTTCCCAAATGCGTCTGAATTTCATGGCAAACAGCTTTTTTTTAGACGCATAAATCGTGAAAATGCGCCCAGAATTTGTTTCATAAACCTCATAAGATGAAAACTTCCAAAATACATCTGAACTTCACGGCAAACAGCTTCGTTTTTGGACACATCAATCGTCAAAATGCACCCATAACTTTCACATATAGTTTGCATGGAGAAAACTTCCAAAATCCGTCTGAACTTAACAGCAAACAACTTTGTGTTTGGACGCATAAATCGTGAAAATGCGCCCAAAAATATTTTTGTAAACCTTTCAAGCGGACAACTTCCAAAATGCGTGTGAACTTCATGGCATACAACTTCGTTTTTGGACACATAAATCGAGAAAATGCACCTAGGGCTTATTCATAAACCTCACACAGCAAAAATTTCCAAAATGCGTCTGAACTCAAAAGGAAACAGCTTCGTTTTTTAACACATAAATCGTGAAAATACAACCAGAATTTTTTTTTGCAAATCTTGCAAGCGGAGAACTTCAAAAATGCGTCTGAACTTCATGGCAAACAGCTTCGCTTTTGGACACAAAAATTATAAAAATGGGCCCAGAATTTTTGTCATGAACCTCACGAGGTGAAAACTTCCAAAATGCGTCTGAACTTCATGACAAACAGCTTCATTTTTGGACGCATGAATCGTGATAATGCGCTGAAAACTTTTTTGCATGTACCTAGCAAGGTGAAAACTTCGCATATGCGTCTGGACTTCGCAGGAAACAGTTTCATTTTAGACACATAAATAGTGAAAATGCGCCCAGAACTTTTTATAAACTTGCAAGCGGAGAATTTCTCAAACTGCGTCGGAACATTTTTTCACCGTTCACTGCCGTATATCCATACCGTGACCTGCGAACGGCTTAAATCGTGAAAATATGTCCCGCACATCTTTTAAAAGATTACAAAATTTTGTTTTGTGAAATTTTCTCCAGTAGAAAGAATCGCGTCCAACTTTGCAAGAGCCGATTTTCAATATTTTTGTCGACTGGCGTCCAAAAAAAGTGCCAAAAGTGCTGCTTTTATCGGCTTAGAGGGAACATTGCTGCTTAGCTAATCAGTTTGCTGGCTGCACTGAAACACCTCGTAGGGCGCATGTGACCCTCAAGATGAATATTTGACCTCACTGGCTCAAAAGAAACGTGCTTGGAAAAAATGTTGCACTATTACCTAACATGGGTTGCTCGCTATACTTTTTTTCAGGAAAAAGTTAATTTTTTCGATAAATTTCACAAACGGAAAATCTTGGTGTGTATGAAAGCAATGCTAATGAGTAGCTTCAAGAATACATGGAGTATCAAAGTTGTGAACTGCTTGATATGAGTAGTACGCATTTTTAAAATTACATTTGGCAATCCACATAGGCATTTAGAAGAACAAACAAAGAAATATTTTCCCTTGGCCAATGTTTTTCAACCTTTGGAAAGATGGTTTGCACTCTTTTATTCAACAAAAATTTCATTCGCACAACCAACACTAGGGATGCTGAAAAATAGCCGTGAAGTTGGATTAGACTCTAAAAAACGATGTAGAAATTTTGTTTAAACAACCAAAATAACGAATACCTAATGCTATACAATAAACACAACACTGTGCGAACAACATCATTTATTTATTCAAAGTGTGCATATATATTAAAGGCTTGGTGTTGCTCAGTACTTCTTGCAATTTTAGACCAGTTTTGTGCAACGTCTTGCCCCAACACTCCTCAAATTAGGTCATCTAGCGACAAAGAAGACAACTCCACTTCCCTATCATGATACCAATCAATTACCAGAGCACTAAACCCTTTTTCGGAAAATTGGTGGTTGGATTTTGTGCAAGAACTTTGAGCACTTGGATTTGGAGACCATCAAGGGCTCTTACCCAAAATGCAGCATGTTTTATATGGCTAATAAAAGTTTGACGGCATAGGTTGTAATGTAGATTTGTGCCCAAATGTTCTGGTGGATGCTGTTCGCTGAAAATATTCAATATCCATAGCTTTGATTGTAATTCTGCAGCCTGCTGTCCGGGGAAGTAAGCTTCAAAATTATCACTCAGACTATGTATATGGGAGCTGGCTGTTTTGGTACTACTCTGCTCCAGCTTCTTTTTCTTCCCTCTTACACGTGGATATGACTAAACGTCTGTAGGGTCTTGAAACTAATCAGGTTGTTATTGAAGATTTCTTCTTCGCAATTCTGAATTACAGGCTTGAACAATGTGATTTTATATGTCGCTTTGAATATGTCAATTTCACAACTTTAAATAGTGAGTTTCAACTGGTGAAACATGTCACCAGAATGACTAGTCCAACAAGCCAAACCAAATAGCAAATGTAAAGAGCTTTATGATCTTCTCATCGATCAAATCATACAATAAATTCCTGTCAAAAATTCCACTCTCTCCATTGCTCTTTCATGAGAGATCCATCATACTTCAGAATGATAAAGAAGATGCCCATTGTCTCTCATTTCAACAAGTTCATTTAACTCACGATTTTTCTAATTTTGATGACATCAGCTGGTTGGTAATTTTCTTCGATACTGTCTAGCTTCTTGTCCTCCAAAGCTTCACAGTTTATGACCATTGGATATTCACAACATCTGGTGCAACTTGCTTTATAAGCACAACAATGCTATTTCAATGCCGACCACAGCCCTTGCACCATCTGTGGACCAGGGTTGATTGATTTAAATCAGTGATTTAATCATGATTTGAATCAAGCAATAAAAATCATGATTTAAATCAAGCAATAAAAATCAAAAAATTCAATTAAAAAATCATGTCAAAATCTAAAAACCAATCATGTCAAAAAAATCAATCATTTTAGAGCTTTGTGTGATGTCTGTGACATATTTAATTGGCATTCCAACAGGTTTTCGTTCTTATAGGTCTATACAGTATTAGTGTAGAAGGCCAAAGAGTTCTTATGATGACACAAGTTAAGACCAATTATAGTCTTATCAATCATAGTACCTGCGAGGTCACAGATTCTACGTCAACTAACTGCAAAAATGACATATGAACTGGACTGAAATCACTAACCCTTACAGATTCAGAAGTCATAACTGTTCGAATGCCACAAGTTTGAAAGTGCAGACTGGCATAAAGTGAAAGTTGCATTTAAATTTTATCAAATATGAAGGTTGTTGTCTGTAAACATGGTTATAGAACATATTTTTTATTCACGAAACATATATATTATTATTACAGGTTTTTAACATTTTATACATGTATGCCATGAGTGTCAATTACATTAGTAAACTGCACTTTCAGTATTGACATTTCGATAAACAGTTCCTTTCATACAACGATGCAAGTGCTATGAACTTATTTGCATTAAGGGATATTGCATAAGCATAAAAAAGATAAAAAAAGATTTAATAACGTTCAGCTATTTCTAGTCAAGGTTGATTGATTTAAATCATATTATTTAAATCAGTGATAAAATTAAAAAAATCAAGCAAAAATCACATGTAGTTTTAAAGCTTTCCATGATTTGTATGACACATTTCATTGGTATTCTAATCGGTTTCACTTATTATTAAAAATGGTAGAGACTTCTTATGACAACACAAGTTATAAAAGCAATTAAAGTTTTATCAATCATAGCAACTTTGAGGTCATAGATTCTATGCCAACTAACTGCAAAAATGATATGTGGACTGAAATCGCCAACATTTGCAAACTCAGAAGTTACAACTGTCAGAATGCTACCAGTTTGAAAGTATAGGCTAGCATAAACCAGGCCTGTAGCCAGGTTTTGAGGTTTGGAGAGCAAAATAAACTTGTAAGGGGGGCAAGATTTTTGTTTTTATTTCTGGGCACAACCAAATATGGGGGCACAAAAAAATTTAAGGACACTGCCCCTGAATGCTCCCATGGCTAGGGCCTGGCATAAAGTAAAAGTTAAATCTAAATTCCAGCAACAAATATATAGGCTGTTTACTGTAGAAATAGCAGTTTCAGAACATATTTTTGATTAACCTTCATAATAACACACATAGATTTTTACCATTTTATGCATGTAAGTTATACATCTGCAGAAACTGAACTAGTGAAAACTACGTTATGACAATCAATTTTAACAATAGACTTTACACAAAAAGGGCTGGCAATCTTTTATTTTTGTACAAAAATTTTTGTACTTCTTAGGATGTAAGATGCCATAAGTGTTAATGAAGTTGATGAACTGATGGTTTGAGTATTGTCACTCCAATTTGTTTCGCTTTGTGCACCGGTACTCGGGTTATGAACTGATCTGCTTTCAGTTTGATGCATAAGTGCAGTGCAAAGTAAGTTTGAATAAAAGTTCAGCTGCTTTATCAGAAGAAACAAAGCACAAAAAATTTATATAGAAACAAACTCTTTAAAATGAAAAATTACTACTTGTTAGGTGGCCACACTCTACACATTAAATCAAAAAAGTCGGAAAAATGAAAAAAATCTTATTTAATCAAAAAAATCTTATATTTTTGATTTTTTGAAAAAAAATCATGAATTTTATCAACTCTGCTGTGGATACAGTTTAGCATTTAAGCCACGTCACACAGTGTTCTGAAAAATTATTGGCCAATTTTGCAAAGATACTGGCTGCAGTGGTGCCTATGCCAGTGGGAAGATAACACAGATAGGCCTATTGATTGACAACTTTCATGCGTTCCTTGTCAGGAAAGTGAACATAATATGCAATCAGTTGAGCTTGCTTATGTCACAGGAAATCATTGTTAAGATCAGTATTTTCATCTAATTGAATCTCAAAGCAAGGTGCCTCACGACGATCTGCTAAAAGAGTTTGTTTCAATGATCCAACAATTACCGCATACAGGGCTGCAACCAGCTGATATTTTCAGGGAGGAAAAATGGTTGTAACTTAATGTTGTAGGTTACTTAACGCCAAACATGTTTTTGAAAACTTTGAGTGGTGCAATTGCCTGGTTTCCCCCCCTGGTATCAGAGAATGGCAGTTTTTGCACTTAGGTCATAGCCAATAGTTCTTCCATGAATTTATCATGCTGCTATCTATATACAGGATTTCATAACGCTTTCTGCCAGAGTAAATGACTTCCTTGCGGATATATAGACTTGAGCTATAAATGATGATAATATGAGGCACTGATCAGAAGGTGCCACCATTAATTGCTAAAATTATCGCTGCTGTTCATCTAATTGTCGTTGTTGAAGAATGAAGCCGACTTGTTTATGAGTTCTGGATATTTAGTAAAGGTATGGTGCATTTGCTGTTTAATCTGACTGGGATTTACTAAATCTGACTGGGATTGGGTAGGTAAAACCAAGCCGATTTTAATACACTGTGCAACACTCGAAAAAGTACAGGACATTTGTGGCCATTTTTATGCACAATGACACGGAAAATCCATTTCTGGCCTTCTTTTTGTTGAGTTAGGTATAGTTTTTTGCCAAATTGTCACTTTCGAGAATTTCAGCAAAAAAGATCAAAAATTAATTTCTCACATCATTGCGCTTACATAGTGTGTATATGTTGTGGTGTGCTTATATTTAACCGTGTTTCTCACTTAAACCATTTCGATACTGTTGGGTTATTTGATCCCTGATCCCAAGCATTGCTGTTTTCTGAACTGATGTCCCAATTTCGGATTGAAATGACTCCGGGATGGGACATTTCAGTCTTTTCAGTGTTTACCTCTCAGTGCAAGAAAAAAATAAGGTATGTGTGGTGTCCTACCACGAAAATAGAAAGAAAAAGCAGCATATTGTGCCAAAAGTGTAATGTCCCCTTGTGCATGCCCTGTTTCACCCCATACCACACATTACTGGGTGAAATTGAGGAACTTTCCTGCCCAAACTTTCCTGTATTTAACATTTCTTTAATCTTTTTCTTTAGGTTTTGACAATGAGGTCAAGACAGTGTAAAAATGATCCAAACAGATTCTGCTACATCTGTGGTGAATCAACATTTGCTAAAGAAAAGCGCAGCATTACAAGCCATAAAGTAATTTTACAAGGCGTACTTTCATTGTGACATAGGAGACCAAGACAAGACATGGGGTCCTCATGTCTATTACCTTACATGTGTGAAGACATTGAGCACACGGTATGTAAGAAAAAATGTTCACATGAAGTTTGGTGTGCCAATGATTTGGCGAGAGCAGAAATATCATTCTAATGATTGCTATTTCTGTCAGCAAGACTATACAGGCTGTACTACAGCAGAGAATAAGAAACACATGGTTTACCAAAATTTGCAACAGCAATGCGCCCGCCACCCAGTTGAGCACTCTTTCCCTGTACCAAAGCCCCCAAGATCAGGAAATGTGGAGTTCCAGCAGTGGAGATGAACATTCCAGTGATGAGACAGTAGAACTTTATGATTCAGAAAGAAAGAGTAAACCAATTCCATTTTCTCAAGAGGCTCTAAATGACTTATGTAAAGATCTTTATTTACCCGAAGACAAAAGTGAGCTTCTGGAATCAAGGCTTTAAGAAGGCAATCTTCTTAGACAAGGAGTGAAGATAATACAGAAAACGTGCACAAAAACTGCATGTATTGTTTACCGTGAAAGATGACTTCTGCTTCTGTAATGACATCGCTGAACTTTGAACAACTGGAAATACCATATGATAACACCAACTGGCAACTTTTCTTAGATGCATCCAAGGAAAGCATCAAAGCTGTTTTGCTACACAATGGTAACACTCTGCCATCTGTTCCCACAGCTCACAGCACAACCATGAAAGAATCATATGAAAATTTAAGAACAATTTTAATGAGCATACAATATAATGACCATAAATGGCATACGAAAAGCGGAAGTGCTAAATAGCCTTATAATAAATACTACGGCCAAAGCAAACGGCAATTCTTAAATAGAAAATACGGTGTCACGCAACAACGTGGTGCACCGGCTGAACCCTCTCCCTCACCCAAATATGTTTCATTACAACTACCGTATTTGGGTTCTATATCTAATAACATACGACAG
>Ga0210059_1006722_pt1 | contig 18407 bp, 15 predicted proteins | sample Ectturendosymbi2_FD_188042 | JGI IMG/M metagenome (GOLD analysis project Ga0210059, IMG submission 188042) | Ecteinascidia turbinata endosymbiont from Florida, USA - Sample 2 (SPAdes) (version 2) | ecosystem: Host-associated > Tunicates > Ascidians > Unclassified | place: Key West, Florida... | reverse complement strand
CATTCAAAAATATTCGTGATTGCCAAAGAGGAAATGCGTCAAAAGCTTTAGACCACTGCAACATCGCAATAGTTTCACGAGATTTAAGCAGGTTGAGAACCAGTCGCGCAATCATGCTTTGCGGAATGACACATGCAATTCATATGCGAATGTTGAAACGGCACAAACAGCGGTGTGGTAAAAACCCTCAGACCTCTAATTCGTCCTGTAATCGAGTATAGTATGAAGGCTTATTTCTTGTCTGTTTCTACATTGGACAAAAATCTGTACGAAAGCCTAGGTTTATGGGAGAAATGGGAGGTACTGTAGTGGTGCAGAGAGCCGCATCACGTCATAAATAAGCTGCCCTGTCTAGATAAGATAACCCCTCTAACAATTTCTATTTATCTTACCCTGTCACCATTCTCTGATATATGGCACGAGCTTTATGCAGAGATAATACGAAGTTTCAACGTGTTCAGTAGACTTGATGATCCAAGGAGCAAGAGCTCCAGGTGAAACTATGAGTTAACGGTAAGATTAGTAAAGATAACCTTGACTCTTCATGGACATCACTCTGATGTTATTTTCTATCTTCATAAAAACTATAGCAATCCAATGTTCAAGGGCTGCTATTTCAGCAAATAGTCTCGGTTCCCTCAACTAATTGCTGAAGGTGATGCAGGCTTGAAAGCAAGGTGGTTCTACTCAACCACTGGCTTTTCCGGAGGAATCAAAGTTGCACGTTGCACGTTCCAATTTCTCTTTGGTATTCTAATGTTGCGAAAGCTATTACTGTATTATATCAACGGCAACATTTCTTTACCAATCGTTCCATCTAGATTATAGTTAATCCCTTCCGTAGCCCAGTCCACATTTGTAAGATCTCCCATTTGTGATTCCTCTATTTACCATGATGGGGGAGGATACTTGACCTTTAATATCATTGTTTTGGAAAAGTTGTTATATAGCGACTTAAGACATTTTAAGAATATTTGGAATTCCAATACGCTTGCAGGCTGTTTGAATTGAGTGATTGACAGAATCAAATGCTTTGCGTACAATATGTCCAAAATGGCTGTACATAGCGGTTTGGTTTCAGATTATTCGTGTGATTTTCCCCAAAGCCCGTGTGATTCTCCCCCAAAGCCCACTTATCACGTTTTGCGCGGTTCCGTCCCCTTGCTTTAAGGCTCTTTGCTGTTCATTGCCTGGACAGGATCCTGTCAAAGAGTCCTAATATGGTTGTCATGTTTATAGGCCGACATTCTGGCAACGTTGCCCCTTCCACTTTGGGATCAGCACCGTAACCTTCCTCTGCATCGCTATGGAATAGAAGCAGTTATCAAACCAACATCGAAATCTTTGAGCCAAAGTAAAGAGAATTTTTCGCAGCTGCTTTGTCTTTAGACCATCAGGACCAGGAGATGTGTATTTTTGTGTTTTATTCGCAATTTCTACTTCCTCTTATCGGCGAGTAAATCTTGCGATTACAATGCAGTTTAATATTTCACATAAATGCAATGTCAGTGCAAAAGACACAAAGGATTGAAAATGTTAGTCATCAGTCCATCACCCAACGCTTTGAGTATTTGCAAATGCGTCAGTAACTCACCTTCCCTCTTTACTAGCAATCATTTCGTTTGTAAATCAAGTATAGGTTTACTTGCGATACCCTTCGTTATACGCAATGAAAACCTCAACTTCGAGAAGTCAAACCGAAACAAATGTAAGAAACCAGAATAAAGAGTCTATTCTTTGTTTTGATTTCAAACAAAGGTTCTCAACAATTATTCTTTTCAGTTTTGACGAACCATGCTGCTTGTTTAGTGCTGTTTTTCATTTTCTCAGTCATTTGGTTCCATATGGCTCTGGATGCCATCTTCCGCTCGGAGGCCGCACACTAATCTTTTGTTCATTGCACTGAGCCCTTTACCCACAGTAAAGGTCAAGATTTCAGCACGAACCACAGACAAAGTAGTTAAGGCGAATTAGTTTTTCAGGAAAACGCAAACGTACAAAAATAGACGAGAGCACCTTCTCGTTAAGTAACTCGGGAACAGACCCTGGAGTAACTCACTGGAGAGAGCGACAGACGCAGCTGCTGGCTGGGCCAACAGTCTGGAGCGTCAAAACCATCAAACGGTTAAATGCGTGTTTATGTTTTTTTATTGCTTTTGCTTGTTCGCATTATTTGTTCCACCATGGTACCGATATTTTTCCACATCGTTTTGTTTGCGGAATGAACACTTTAGATACTTCAAGGACACATGTTTCGAAGAGTTGATATGAGTGTTTTAGGCTTGGAGAAAAGGAGAGTGAGAGTAAAGTTCTTATCACACAAGTCGCTAAAATTGGGCCAGTTGGCTTTGGCAATATTCCATTTGGGAAGGAATTGGGTTTCTGTAAGTTCTACCCGGTTAACTGGTGTGTGGATTAATAGAGTGATCCATGCCAAGAAAATTGTTTGTTGCCATGGAGCAATTTGACGCAATTGTGTTGGAGACGATTGTTGAGTCGAGTAGGCCCGAGAAACTGACTGGTGAGAGAAGTGGGTTGGGCTTGAAGACTTTTGTGTGTTGTAGTCGTGTTTGTCCAGTAATGAGACTAGAACTCTTCCTTCAGTATCATTTTGTGATCTTTCCCACATGCCATGGTGTGCATTAAAATCACCGCAAAGAATGAGTTTATTCATACGAGATAGAAATTCTAGGTTGCTGATGTCCAAAGAACTACTTGGTAGATTATACACATGGAATAATGTGCTATGTCTATGCCCATAATTGCCATACCGTTCAAACGACGGCTGGGAATGGGGTTATAATTTCGGAGACCTAAGAAAAGCAAGGAAAAGTAGGTTACCTAACATTGCGCCCCAATCATCAAGTTTGTTGTTTATAATCATTTCTTCATTATCAGGATAAGCGATCCTCACGGCCCTTTTACTAGAACTAGGGGCAGGGCCTCCGAGGGAGACTTTACCAGGGGCTACGAAGACCGATACCATGCCCCCTTATTTTTTTGGGCCTCGTCGAAACTTGTATAGCTTGTTTGTAAAGATGTACAAATAGATTAAATGTTTTACTGGCAGCTGGCTTACACTAATAATTTTAGGTTTGATCACAGAAAAACTGATAATGCGTACTTTGCCTTTCCCGGGCCCCTGTACCTGCCGGACCCGGGTACGATGTACCTCTCGTAGGCCCTGACTAGGGGTCTGTTAGCGACAGGACTATCGCAAGTTAAGGCTGGTAGTGGAGGAAAATAGGAAGGCTGCATTACTCGCGGTGTAGTGACTGTATTAGCAGAAGTGTATTTTCTGCATGCCTCAGCGTATTCAACTTCGAAAGTAGGTTTGATGCGTAGAACTTCAGACCCACGCCTAATTCTTGGACACTGCTTGTCAGTTGCAGAATACTCGCCTTTACAATTTGGGCACTGTTTGTAGAAGGCGGTATAAGTTTTCCAGCTGTTTTTACCGCCGCAGTTGCAGCACCTTTCTCTTCATCTGCAATGATTTGCAACGTGGCCATATCGATTGCTGCATTTACAGCATCTGACTGGCTTAGGAATGTACTGTACTGTTTGACTTTAAACACATATATCGTATTTTAACCTCAGCTGGTAATTCTGTTTTGGAAAAATTGATTAATACTGTAGTTGGAGTCCAATCTTTGAGTGTTTTGTGATCGGTATTTTAAAAGCTTCGTGAAGGTGACATTTTGTGTTTTTAAACATTCTTGGAGTTCTTCGGTGGTACGTTATTTAACATACCTTTCGAACCTTGTGGTGACATCAATTTCGTCGATATGGATACGAATTTTTGTCGATCTGACCAAGAAGTCGAAGTGAGCAGCGTTCTGATTTGTTGGGCAGTTTTACATTTGATCAAGAGATCGCCATTCCTTAATGGGATGCACGACACGTAGCCAGCAATGGACTTTAGCAGTTAGCAATGAAAATGGGACCCAAGTGTTCTTTCCTGAGTACTTCGTACGATAACTGGCTGCAACCCCGCCCGCCGCATTGCTAGCGATTTCTAAGGTAGCCGAGGTATCGCTTGTTCCTTTGGCTTTTTCCTGTTGAATTTTTCATGAAAAGCTGTATCTCTAAAATAGTTCGGATGAATCGAGGAATTCGTCAATAGGTGCAGATGGCACCGCGTTGTAGCTGTAAGACAGTTCAAAACCACGATAAGTAGAAAAACAGGAAATCACTACAGAACAGAGATGCTAGAGACTAAACGACTTTTGCAACCTCTGAAAGTAACCTTTATCTGAACATGAATCTCTTCACAACGTTCTCGTCTTCAATGAATCGGTTTCAAGGGACGTGGCGAGCGCAACAAGGAAGAGCACGCACATCAATCAAACGCCACAAGCAGTTCCTCCGGATAAGCGTGGCAACTCATCAGCGCAAATCACCGCACACATATTAAATTAGATAAGATAGTTTTCAGAAGTATTTGACCAACTTTTTCTCTGTCTTGATGCTATAGAGTGCGTATGAGTGTACCACACATTTTCATTACAAATGGTTTGACGGTAGCTACGTTTTATGGAAAATAAATATTTTTGACATCGGCAATCAGTGGTATTGTTGCAACGCTAACACGTAATATCTGATTCAGTAAATGATTTTAGAAACAGTGAAATGTTTCGTATGTTAGACTGTATTTCTAGGGAGATCAAGCAAAGCCCAGATGATAAATGACCGCTTTGCTAAATATTCTTTCAAACCTCTCGGATTTCTTTTTACAGATACAACTTTCGCACATTATTTGGTGTAATAATGTGTTTCCAAAGTTCGCTGACAAGCAAATACTCATGTTTCAAATACATCCGAAAATTTATAATAATTAGTATATCTGGCGACAAAAATCTGTACATTGTTTGTCATTTGTGTTGTTAAAGCCTGCAATATTTACGAAATACTGCAAAAAAAACTGTAGATCATATTCAGTTGTTAGGAGTACTTTTGTCAAAATGAAAATATTACGTATTCTTAGCAAACCGCACGATAAACGAAAAAACACATTTTCTGCAGAAGCCATGTCCATGTCTGTTCGATGTGTATGTACAATACTTGTTTGTGGGTGAAATGGATATCTCATGACAAAGTTCAGGGGAATCAATCAACCACTTGTGGAGTAGCACAGTGGAAACGGTGATAAAGTTCGGGATCGAATGCAAAACCAATTATCACTTTGCGGTCCATTGAATCTGCATTTTGAACTAGTCCGTCGTTTGGACGAAAGTGTTCACTTCGTTTTGTTTTGAAACGACTGAAATGTCTCGATACGAGATAAATAAATAGGGAAGGGTTAGCTACCAACGAAGAATTCACCACCAATGTCGTTCGCAATGCAGAGCACACTTTCTAGTTCCATGTGCATGACATCATATTCCAAGAACAACTGCCTACCATCATATTTCTTCTAAGTCATTGAGTTCTGATGTATCGTGAATTGCAATCTTTCCGAGGATTTAGTAAAAAAAGTCTGTTCAACTGGTATTGGACGTTATTCGCTGTTGTGTGCAGACAACTACACAGAAAGTTTAGCACTTGCTTTAATTCCCTAAAACTCCACAGAAACTGTAGGAAACTGACGCAAACATTTCCGATTGCAACCCATGATGTGGCCATCAATTTACTTGAAGACATATGAAAAACAAGCGACAAAACAAATCTTTCAAGTACTCCACGCGTTTGGCATATAGGGGCGTCAATGACATGATAGCATAATTATAAAAATTAACAGCGATATTAATTAAACGAAGATATAGGAGTTGCCCCGTCAGGAAAACCAGGTGAACAGTGGTACATAGACTGTCCACTTTGATAAGGTGTCACAAGCAGCTGCAGCTCGTGGACAACACCTTCCCTTGTGTATTGCGGGTGGTTTCCTTCATGAAACTCCCCGATGTTGTAGACTGGATTTGTGCTCGCGCTAAATATCCCTCACTGCTGTAGAAAAATGCACTGGCGCATTGAGCGTTTTCAGGATGCATTGCTTGACTTGTGCGGCCTGCTGTGCCATGGTCAAGTTCATCGATTACCCCAGTGGTGCACGAAACTGTTTTCATAATCAACACCAATGAAAGGTGCTGAACTGCAGATGCTGCCGTTTGCATGTTATACTGATTGATTTGAGGTATAAAAGCAGAATACTGATCGTTTGGTCCTCTTTACAAAGGACAGGATGTTAGTAGAACGTCAGTCTGGTCGCGCTGTTGAAAGTTGGAATAATGATGAGAAAATTCCGAAGGTATTGCGCCAACGTTTTTTGGAAAATTTGTTTCAGCGGCCGTTGATTGAAAACGGGTTGGCTTCTGCCCGATCCGTAGCACCCGTCAATGTTGTTTATAGAAGAAATGATTTGTTGAGGAAAGATGGAGACATCTTTCAGGCGCATAAGGTGGCAGGTGAGGCGATTTCGATGCAGCAATCACGTCATTCGAAGCGTGGGGGAAACATCCACTGTCTGGTGAATACTTAAGATTTGTGCTTCGTAAGATTGAATTTTCAAAAGTTTATTCGTTGAAAAGGTTCAGATGGATCTTTTTGGTGGTGATGATGGCGCATGAGTATCATTCTCAGGAAGTTTTCTCTTACGCAGTGAGTTGCCTCCGCCCACGCGAAACCATTGAGCGAACGGGTTATTGGCGATCTTCAACTGCAACACCTGGAAAATGATAACTAATCGAATGCCTAAATCAGGGGTACTCAACTTTAAAGGCCAAGAGAGCCACATTATAACTCTAACAAGTGCCGCGGGCCGCGAACTACCAATTCTTTTCACCATGTATCAAATATAGGTAAGACTATATAACATACCTCATACCATTTAATTTTCTGTCTTGCAGTTGGCCTGTCAATGTTCTTGAAAAACGTCCTCAGTTTCAGCAACAGTGAATAGTTGTTATAGTTGTTATTTTGCAGTGAATAGATTTTACATTAGGTCAAAAATCGCGTTTTCATCATACTATTTTTCAAAAGTTCTCCGATTATTCTTGTATAACAAAACATGAAGAGCATCAATGCATTGTGGAGCAAAATAATAAGATTAAACGAGCATGGAACAAATAATGGAAAACATATTTTTTCTAATGGGAGCTCTAGGTATGCATTTTTCGCAAGTAGTTTTAAATCTGGTTGCTGCTCAGTTGTAGCTGCTCTCAGGAAGTCTGTCAAATGCCGATCAGTTACACGAGAACGCTGCTTTGATTTGATTGGTCCCATGGTAGAGAAGGAACTTTCACACACAATGTAGATCCGAAGCAGATCAAGATTTTTTGAGCACACATAACTAATCCCGCGTACGATTTCTTCGGAACATAGGTTAACCAAAAGGCAGCAATGTCCTCCTCCGTGTGTCTTTCTTTGAGAATATTGATCAGTTGGTCCTCAAACAAAGCTTAAGACTTCAAATTTTGTGGTGCTGACACAGTCGGATGTAACTTGAACGTCACCAACAAATGGATTCTCTGTGAAAGCCAGCAAGGGTTCCAAAATTTTGATGCCTGCAAAGCGCGAGGAAAACTTGTAATTGAGTGAGATAGAATGATATTGAGCCTAATCGAGACACTGGGACTGTAGAACGGGAAAGTGTGTGAAGTTTCCTATCTCAAGCTGCTGCGAAAACAGGTTCGGTTTGATTGAAATACTGCCACATCATTCACCATTGTTGGTAGAATCATTTGCTTTCCATGTATAGCTTTAGGCCGAGTGAATTCAGGTGGCGCGTTATGTAAGAAGCTCTCCCTCCGTAGCAGATTTATTGGCTTTGGCAATATTCCAGGCAATTTTGAATGAGGTTTCAGTCTCGTTGTCATTGCTTTTAACCATATTGCGGAAAATGGATTGCTTGGCTTGAAACCCTTCGAGCAATGTTTGGAGTTTCTTTCTCCGAAGATCGCTGTCAGGGTGATAAGCTGCTTTAAACTCTGGATGAAGCTGTTCAAGGTGACGTTGCAGATTCGCTCGTTATAGCACAGTAATTGTTTTTTGGCAGATAAAACATTGGTTTACCATGCACTTCCGGAAAACCAAATTCTCTTAACCACGCAGGGTTGAAAACCCTGCTTTGCTCTTCTCCGTTGCTATCTCAAAGGTGCAAAAGATACGCAGCCTGGACTCAACAGTCGTTTAGAATAGATAAGAAGTGCGCCACGTTCTTGTTTGTGTGTGTCCCGCGTGCACTCATACATTCGTCGGTGCTGTTTGACGTTATCTGTCACGTCACTCGCACTCTCTTTCATTTTGTGTGTGTGGTCGTCTGTGGCTGGTGCAGCAATCATATGCACGTACAGTCGTACAGCCTGGACGTCGCGGGCCAGAAAATATGATGCTACGGGACGCGTGTTGGGTACCTCTGGCCTAAATCAATGTTCCCGCTTCAAAGTTATCTTTTCTTATCGTTCGCATGATTATTATCATGCTATTTTCATGCGAAATGAGTAGCAAAATTATATTTGCAACACCTTGTTCCAAAAACGAAAAACAAAAGCAGTTTCGTTTTTCATGGAGACGAATATTCAATTTTGAAAAGCGTTTACTTCATTGAGGCAACAAATACGATTTCAAGTTTTGCACCGAAAAATACAGTTTGTTTCAACCAAGATATATCTTGTAAAGAATCCTTTTGCCAAAACATTCAATTTTATCCCCAAACAGTAGCACCGATTGCGAAGTTTTCCATGCACTTTTTTATCAATTGAACAACAAAGCAATGTTCAACCTGAAATGCATATTTAGCACTAGAGATGTTTGAAACATTTCGCTAAAGAAAGCACCGATTTCAAATATTCTGTGTCTTTCCATCAACATCTGTAGTACTGTATCAAACTCAAATTGCTTCCAACTTTCATTTTCATTAACTCATTCATTTCACTTTTTCAGTTGTTGAATAACGACCGGCGAAAAGATTGTCTTGATATGAAACGTTGAAATAAAACACTAAGGACTTCTAAATACAGGAATAAACTTGGCAAGAACATATTCGAAGTCAACCTTCCAAAAATGCGTCGAAAGCTTTACAGCATATAAAAGCTATTTCACACACTGGGTAAAAGCATTTCAACGTGAGAAGATTGTTGTACCTATTCGTTTTGACAAACTGTCACTGCAATGAACGATGTTTTAGGAAAAACAAATGTTGACACCGGTCCAACTTGATGTCCGGTTTGTTGATACGACAGATACGAAGATGTGGTTGGTATTGATGGTGAGAATGAACGCAAAACTTCAAGGAAATATCATACTTAAAAATTATAACAACATTTGTCCAAACAAAAGAACAGTAGTGCAACAAAACACAGGTACAATGGTTTGTGACATTGTAAGTGAACTGTACACTTAACGCATTGCGTCCTGGCTATAAATTGTCTACTCAACTGATTCAAGTAACAAAAAGTATTTGTCCCTGTGCAGATGCAATCGATCATTGCGGAAAGCAGTCGATCTTTCAAATAACAAATTCTCACCCTTTCTGTACAGAGTTTGGACATTGAGTTGGTCAGTTTCACTTGATGAAACCACTTGATCCATTAACATTCTTCCAGTGCATGGCGCAAGAGGGTGATGATACACGTTGTGATACATGTTGGATTTTCCTGGACTAACTGCGTCCATTTTCTTTCCTGAAGATGCAAGAACAAGAACAAGAACAAGAACCAACTCTAGAAACGTCAAATCCTTGCCTTTTGTTGTATACTCATAACTGATTGGACAGCTCGTTACTTAAAGCTATTGCACACGAAATACGAAAAAGAAGTAATGTGTTTCGTAAATGCTGAATGTGGTGCATTGCTCATATAGCTTCAACCATCGAAAGAAAAGCAAAGCGTGGTGTCAATGCAACAAATCAATGAAAACAAAACATTGGTTTGAGACAGGGGTGTTCAATCTCATTGGTGCTCTGGGCCTTATTTGCGCGGACCGGACGATTTTGCACAATGATACAATCGATATTTTCATTGGTATTTATTCATAGTACTGCGACACGAAGAAATTTGCCATTCTTTGGCAGTTACAAGCATGTCAATATCTGGTACCAAAGATTGTGCAGTCGCAAATTTTAACGTTGAGTGGAGATGCGCATCCGTCAATTGAGATCGGACTTGAGAACAGTTGCTCGCAGACGCAAGTACTAGCGAACATTGACATGGTCTTCGATGTTGGTCCAACGCATTGATAAAACGTTTCGATGTCAACATTTCCTAAGTTGACTTTAAAGAACATTGTTGCACTAAGGTCCGTAGCTACGGGGGGCAGAAACCCCACATTTTTGTTTCCAGAAAAATTTGTGTTAAACATACAATGAAAACACAAATCATTCCCCCTAGAAATTCGTTCTGCCTCAACTTTATGGCTGAAGACCAACTTAATTAGTTCCATTTGATACTTTTGTGGGCACCTCTACAACAATGGCAGAAAAAGGGTTGCCGAAAATAGCAAAATCACTTTTCCAGATCTTTTAAATCAGAATCTTTCTTTGAAAGGGTTGGAAATTCTTCGAATCCGCATGGAATCTATAGAATCTCATTGAGAAGTGGTTGCCGTTGGTTGAGCTTATAATGTCGCGTTATGACTATAAACAAACAACGTAACTCTACTATGGCATAATAATAAACGTATCTACCTAATGCAATAACAACACTGCCATGTCGTGGGGCATGGCGGGCCGAATTTGGTCCACCGGCCGCCAGTTTGATAGCCTTGTTCTAAGAGAAGTGTAGAAATGAAAAAATACGCACATACTTCCAATCACCAATCCTCAAATGCAAAAACAAGAAATGTTGCCTTCTACTTATTCAATGGTTATTTTTATTCAAATTCAAAATGAGAACTTGCCTTTTTGAAATGCTTTGATGTACAATATGTCAACAGTGAAGAATGAGCAACGAAATTGAAGTTTACCCGCCGTTTGTAACGGTTTCCATCCGTGTTCACAACCTACATCCATATGCTGTAAAGTGCATCTGCTATGAGGTTGAAAAACTTGACTCGAAATTTTGGAAATATTCCCCGGTGCCCCCTCCCGGGAATAAACTTCCATCACTGCTGTAGAAAAATGCACTGGCGCATTGAGCGTTTTCAGGATACATTGCTTGACTTGTGCGGCCTGCTGTGCCATGTGCAAGTTCATCGATTACCCCAGTGGTGCACGAAACTGTTTTCATAATCAACACCAAATGAAAGGTGCTGAACTGCAGATGCTGCTATTTGCATGTTATATTGATTGGTTTGAGGTATAAAAGCAGAATACTGATCGTTTGGTCCTTGTCTTTACAAAGGACGGGATTTTAGCAGAACGCCAGTCTGATCGCGCTGTTGAAAGTTGGAATAATGATGAGAAAATTCCGACGGTATTGCGCCAACGTTTTTAGGAAATTTGTTTCAGCGGCCGTTGATTGAAAACGGGTTGGCTTCTGCCCGATCCGTAGCTCCCGTCAATGTTGTTTATAGAAGAAAGGATTTGTTGAGGAGGAAAGATGCAAACATCTTTCAGGCGCATACGGTGGCAGATGAGGCGATTTCGATGCAGCAATCACGTCATTCGAAGCATGGGGGAAAAATCCACTGTCTGGTGAATACTTGAGGTTTGTGCATCGGAAGATTGAACTTACAGAAGTTTGTTCGTTGATTCGTTGAAACCGTCTAGATCGGATCCTTTGTGATGATGATGGCACTTGAGTATCGTTCTCAGGAAGTTTTTACGCAAAGAGTTGCCTCCGTCCATGCGAAACGCTCGAGCGAACGGGTTATTGGCGATCTTTAACTGCAACACCTGGAAAATGATAACTGATTGAATGTCTAAATAAATCAATAATCGTGCTTCGCACGTGCCTTTAAAAACAGGTTGAAACCTTGAATTATCGTTCACTTGATTATTTGATTATTATCATGTTATTGTTTTCATGCGAAAAGAGTAGCAAAATTCAATTTGCAACACCTTTTTCAAAAGTGAATATGAACAACAGTATTGCTTTTCGTGGTCAAAAATATTTATGACATCTTACTTTGAAAAGCGTTTACTTCATTGAGATAACAACACGATTTTCGAATTGGTATGCCCAAGTTTTGCACATAGAAATAGTTTTGCTTTACAACCAAGATATTCCTGTAAAATTTTTTACAGGAAAATCTTGGTTGTGTTTTGCCAAAACGTATAAAAAACCTAACCAAGATAATGTTAAACGTTAAATATAATATCAACAAATTTCTGAAAGTTACTGCGAAGTTTGCCATGCACTTTTTAATACTATAAAATTGTTGACCAATAAAGCACTGTTCAACCTGAAGTGCATATTTGCCACGAGATGTTTGGTACATTTCGCTAAACAGCACCGATTTCAGATATTGTGTTGGCAGTTTAACCTTTCCACGAAAATATGTAACACTCTGTGAAAATAGATTGTTTCAAACTTCTGCATTTTCATTGAATTATTCATTTCATATTTTTTATTGTTGAATAACGATCCGCAAAAGAATTGTTGTCTTGATGAAAAACGTTGAAAATGCAGAACTCAAATTGCAAAACATTGCTCGAAGTCAACAACCCCAAATGCGATGAAGCTATTTCACGAACTGGGTAAAAACATTTTAATGTGATATTGTTGTACCTGTTCGTTTTGATAAACTGTCACTGCAGTGAACAATGTTTTAGGAAAAAGTTGACACCGGTCCAACTTGATGTCCCTGTTTATTGATCGCTAAGACAGATATGAAGATGTGGTTGGTATTGATGGTGATAATGAACGTAAAACTTTAACGAAAAATCATAAATTAAAAGAGCAAAGAGGTGAAATCATGGAAGGGGGCCTGGATTTTAGGGAGGTGGGCTCCCTGGATTTTGAAATTTTCAGCATAAAAAGTTTTCTTAGTTTCGAGCGGGAAAAATCAAATTTCACCACTTTGCCCCCCCCCCTGGAAAAATTCCTTCCGACGCCCATGGGTGAAATATAGTTTGTGACATGTACAAGTTAACCTATTAAGTTTGTTAAACTGATTCAAGTAAAAAAAAATTTTTTCCCTGTGCAAATGCAGTTGTTAGAGCATTGGGAAAAAAGCAATCAAAGATCTTCCACGGAACAAATTCTTTCCTTTTATATTGTACACAGTTTGGACATTGAGTTGGTCAGTTTCACTTTATGAAACGAAACCACTCGATCCATTAACATTCTTCCGGTGCATGGCGCAAGAGGGTGATGATACACGTTGTGATGCATGTGCGAGTTTCCTGGACCAACTGGCGTCCATTTGCTTTTCTGAAGATGCAAAAACATACTCAAGTTCTACAGTCTGTGGACCGCGGACTTTGTTCTTAAGTGATAGCGGCATACCTACTTTACAGATGTAAATTTTTGCCCTCAACCAATACTGATTTCACAACCTAGGATTGGATCATTTGCAATTTTAAATCAGATTTTATAGGTGATGTTTGAAAATAACTATTAGCAACTGAAGAAACAAAATGGAAGTGGACTAGATTATTGCACATTCTGTTGTACTGCATTTCATTTTTTTTCTAGTGCTTGCGCAATCATCATTAACCAATTCAATTTTTTGTTGTAGCAAAGCGTATCCTGTGATAAGATTGAAATTATTAGTATTTTACATGAATATGTAATTTCAATCCACACAAATCTACAAAAGATTGGAAACGTGATTAAATCACGTTACCCAAACAACCAATGCTTAATCATTTATAATTACGCATCAGTAACCCACCTTCCTTCTTTTCTGACAATCACTTCAATTGTGAAATTATCAAACGTCCTCCACAATTCCATGTCTTGCAATTCCACACTGAGGTGTTGTTCCTTTGTTTCAGTGGAAGAGCAACTTTCATGCTGTATTTGAAAATTGCTCCTTGACTTACGGTATTGATGAACTTGCGTATCATTCGGCACATACAATAAATATCCTGACATTATTGATTGCAAAAATTTCGGTTTTTAGAAATACTTCAAGAAGCTAAAATTAGAACAAACAGAAAGCCAGAATTAAATGAGAGCGAAATTTTCTACTGTAGATCTACAGGTCTTCAGTATGCTTGCTGCATTTTCAATCAAATCTTTATTTGGAGAGTCACTACCTTGGGCTGAGTCAGGATTGCGTAAACAATGGGAATGCGTACCATCCGTTGTTTGATTGTTCGTCTGAAGTGCGAAGAGTAACACCTTGCTCCGCAGTCCGGACAGTGACACCTCATCTGCGGTCAGTGAGACCTTTCACCTTGTCTCCTAATAAAACTGTTCGTATATTTTTTTCAACTACAGTAGAATTTGCCTAATTTGTCACCTCAAGGGGATTAGAAAAAAGTGACGAATTAGGCGAAGTGACGAATTATGCAAACAGGTGAAAACTCTATCATAGAAGCTCGTATACAACTCGTATACATAGTGCTCTTATTTGCAGTAAAATACAAGTTTATGACGTTATGGTTGAATACAACAATTAATTCCTCTGCTCTATCTTTACCTTTTGAATCTTTAATAAACTTTTCCGCGTTCTCTCAATGGGGAGTAGGGTCGTGCTTCGAACCTCGTGTATAAATTCGATAAAAAAATTGCTAGGTGCAACAATTTTCAGATAAAGATCCTTAATTTGTTTGAATTTCCATACGTACTACTAGCTGCTTAGACATGAAAAGCGAAATTGCAAATGACGAATTAGACGAAGAAAACGCTTCTCAGGGATAGAAAGAGGTGACGAATTAAGCAAATTGACGAATTAGACGATGGCGAATTAGACAAACAGAAATGTACACAAAAGATAGGGTTTCTGCCGGAACCGACGAAAAAGTGACGAATTACGCGAATTGACGAATTAGACGAGTTCTACTGTATTACCTCCGTGATGCTATGCAAAAACATTTTGCGCAAGAACATAAATCTGGCGAGCTTCTTTTTTTCCTAGTGCTTGTTCCCACGATGCAAGCTGACAGATTGAAAGGTTTTGAAATGGAGTTTGACATATTCGGTTGGTTTTCCACCACGCATTCAATGTGTTTATATTCAAACTGCGCCAGAAGCGGACCAACTCTTCAGTTTTTTTGTGAACAGATATTGACAATAATATCTGTGGCCTCAGCTGGCGAGTAGCCAGAAATTTCCAAGGGGGCAAACAGCACCGGAGTATCAACATATCACTCTTTAATGTCCCACAGCCACACTGGTGTTTTCGGTGTCCCGGCAGATTGTTTGTTTTGGTAACGTAAATACATTAACCCCCTTATCGCCAATAAACCACAACTGCATTGTTTTCAAAGCATGGTCAATGAAACGTGTATTTGTCTCCCGTTTTATCCTGAACAGTTACGGCAAATAAATTATGTATTCATTGAATTAAGAAGTTTCAAAAGTTTGACTTTAGTGAAGTTCCATACGTTTATTTTGGACCAAAACCATCATTTGTTTGTAATACTTAACTGCGAAAGCGCTTGTGAACAATTCGATGTTCGATGCTATGAGCGCACGATATGCAGTATGCTTTTCAGCCAATATTGCAGTTGAGCAAGAAGACTTCGTGGCAACCATTAACATTGTGCCTCAAATTTAAACGCTTCTGATCAGTGGCGTACGCAGAATTTTTATGGGGGGGGGTTCATTCAGTGACACATGTTGGTCATTTGTATTTGATGTGCGCTGTTTGTGACGTCACATTTTATGTTATATTCATGTTTCCAAACGATCGGTTTGGCGAAGTATGTTGATATAATATGCATATTCTTCTACACCCACTTCCCTTTAATTTATTTTATTTGTCATTGCACTGAATATATACTATCAGCGCTCCAGGTTATGATATCGGAGGAAAATAAACTCAACGCTACGACACAGCAGTTCACAAGTGCAAAAATATCAGGCTGCGAGTTAAAACAGGAGAGTAAAACACACTCATCACCAAGCCAGAGCACGTTACAATTTCACGATGAGGCTGCGCTAATGTCTTGTCGAATACGTGCAGTGGAGCATAAAAAGTGTGCGGCTGGACTCTCTGACCCACACCACGGTTTGAAAGATCGAATCTTGCTAAACGGCACATGCACTGAGAATCCGCATAAAGTACACAAGAAAACTTTCGTTCTTTTTTGTTATGTATAGAAGTCCAGTAAACTTTTAGTTTCCCTGCTGAGACATTATCAAATGCCTGAATGTTTCTATGTTAATAACTGCTGTTTTTGAGCTCGTGCAACAGTTTTATCTTGCTACAGAAATTGGTATTGCAACCAATGCGACCAGCGCAAGCGCTACTCAACATAGCAGACAAAATAAGAAAATTGTTCCTGGAAAAGTGAACTATCGCAGAACACAATCTTAAACATTTGTAGTGGACGAAAGGTCTGCAAAACATGGCGAGATTGTTTCTGGATGTAGACGATAACCCAGATTCCCACCAAAACCTAATCATTAGTTTTTGGCCCATATGCAATGCTCCTTGAAATTTGCGTTTAATTCATTCCGCGGTATTGCCATCAAGTCGACAAATTAACAAGCAAAATGTATGCGAAAATAAGTAATCCACTTTGCGTGGGTAACAAAGTTTTTGTAAAATATCAAGCTCAAGGGGTGGTTTAATCCCCCCCCCCCTTGTGTACGCCCTTGCTTCTGATGTACACCAACACTCGTTCCATCAAAGACGAGTAGCGACTTTACTCTAAGACTTCGACTTCCGAAGTACGCCTTCTACAAAGCTTGTAATGATCCTGTTGTGTCCAATTCTTCAGCGACTAATTGATGTATGCAACTGAAACGTAAACGCAAGATTCTTTCAACGCGTTTGTGAAATGCTTGGGTTTATGTCATTCAACGCTGTTAAACGCGCCTCCGGCAGTAGTTTTTTACGCTACTCGCAGTAAGCTTGTTAAATGTTGCTCTCTTCCCATTGCACCTGAAGTTATTCGAATTTACTGTGGGATAGACCGATAGAGCAGTGTTTCTTAACATTTTCAGTATCACGCCCCCTTAAGTAATTGTCCTTTCGATTTTTAAATAAGCTGGAGAAACAGACGTAAAATAAGCTGGAGAAACAAACGTACAGTATTCATTGAAGTTTTTAATGAACTTTCCATGTTGGGTAGGGGGCATAGGACTCGCGTCCCCCTAGGGAGGCCCACCCCTCTGGACAAGAACCACTGCGATAGACAAGGCTACCGAAAATAAGGATGGCTGAGGAAAATTTGATTTTATTACCTCAAAAGAAAACGATTTTCTGTTTGCACGACTAACGTCAGATCATGTATTTGCCAAGTTATCTCCAGGAACCGTTTGCTTCAGCAATGTTTGATTCTCGACTTCCTTCTTTTAATCTTCACGGGAAAACTTGTTTTCGCTTGCTTATTTCTTTCATCAGTTTGTTTATTTCTTTAATCAATTTACTAAACTTTCGCTACAAAATCATTATTCCTAGGAATGCTATTCAGTAGACAGCTTACAGTGCTAGCAATGCCTTCTTTTGAGCGAGTTCTAGCATTTCAAGAAATACCACAACGGGGAGGGCCACGTGAAGGCATCTGTCCTCCCCAGTGCCTGATAGTGCGTTATGTCTCTGTGCTGCAAGATTATGTTACTTTTACGTCGTCACAAAACCTTGATTGCAAAATGTTTCGGATTTAGAAATGGTCTGTATGTCCATGAAAGGAAGAGCAGAAAAAGTAAATACTGTAAACAATAGACTGAAATGAACAACGACAAGCACAGTAAAAACTGGAAAATACGCCGCTCTCAAAATTGCTTTCATCAGATATTGCTGATCTAAAATTGTTACGCTACAGAAAAAAAAAGAGGTCGCAAGTCACAAATAAGGACATTTCTTAGAAACAAGGACAGTGATATTTTCTAAGACGTAGTTCTCCAAAATAAGGACAAATCTTAGAAATAAGGACGATATGGTAGCCCTGGCGATAGAGGTAAGACAGCAATTAACATCAGATGGAAGTTGAAAAGCTTTGAACTATGTGCGGGTGGGATTCTCATACTGTGCTTAACCAGACTGACTTTTTACTTGCCAGAAAGGTAAAGCCTATATAATTGATGAAAAGGTTGACGTTCTACATCATTGTGTGAGTCAACCGTCATATCACATGTTTAATCAGAGCAACTAAATGTTTTGAATGAATGCTACTGTGGCTAACGCGTGACATGGCGCAATAAAGATTTAGAATTTGGATTGCCAACGTTTTAGCTTCAAGAAACAGAAAATGTATATCACCATGTTTTACCAGGATTTCTGCGAGAGCCTACTTTCTGCGGCTAAACAATGTATCCCACGTGGCCGCCGGAAGAACTGTGCCATGCTGGGACAAAGAGTGCGAGACCCTCTATCGCTCCTTTATCCGAGCCCCAGTGGGGACTGCCTCTGACAGGGTCGCCTCGTCCCTACTCTCTCGACTACAACAGAAGAAACAGGAGCAATGGGAG
>Ga0210059_1006721_pt1 | contig 18411 bp, 8 predicted proteins | sample Ectturendosymbi2_FD_188042 | JGI IMG/M metagenome (GOLD analysis project Ga0210059, IMG submission 188042) | Ecteinascidia turbinata endosymbiont from Florida, USA - Sample 2 (SPAdes) (version 2) | ecosystem: Host-associated > Tunicates > Ascidians > Unclassified | place: Key West, Florida... | reverse complement strand
CAGCCCAAAGTGGCCATGCTTTCAATTGGGATTACGCCCATGTTCTACATCACGTAAATAGTTATCATAAACGCATATTTTTAGAATCTTTGTATATTAATTTAAAAACTAACACTGTGAATGATAAAAGCGCAAACTTCCCAGCTATCTATTACAATGTTTTAAAACAATAGCGAAGCTTATCAGTTACCGGACTTCCTTGAGTTTGTATTCTTATTGACCACCTTCTTTGCCTGTAAATTTTGCAAACTCTCACCACACAAGTTTTACACTTTATTTTTACCCCATGCTTTCACGCTATATAACCGTTTTCTGTGCATTTCCATGTAGGTTTTACTCTGTTTATTGTGCTGTTATACTTCATTATCTCCTAGCGGTTTTCGTTGTACACCTCTACGTTTTCTCTGTGACATGCTGTCAACCATTTCCTTAACGTGTTGATCGGTTGTGCGTTTTTGTTTTTTGTCATCACGTAAATAATTATCATTCATGCATCTTTTAGAATCTTTATATTTTAATTTAATTTAAAAACTAACACTGTGAACGATAAAAGTGCAAACTTCCTGGCCATCTATTACAAGGTTTTAAAACATGAACGAAGCTTATCCGTTACCGAACCTCCTTGAGTTTGCCTTCCTTTTTTAACCGCCTTTGTGCCTGCAAACTTGCCAACTCTCACCACGCAAGATTTACACTTTATCTGTTCTCTATTTTATCCCATATCTTCACGCTATTTAACCATCTTAGTGAATTTTTATGTACGTTTTACGCTATTTATTGTGTTGTTAAACTTCATCATCTCCCAGCGGTTTTCATTTACACTTCTACGACTTTTCTGTGGCATGCTGTCAGCCATTCCTATAACGTGATGGTCAGTTTTGCGTTTTTTGTCTTTGTACGTCATGCTGCTCATTGTTTCTTGTTATTAGTAAGTTGAATGTTATACCTGGTTAAAAAACATTGCCCTGAATAAGCCCACTTGAATAGGTGGGCGAAACGTCGGCTAATAATAAAAAATCGTCAGAAGATCTAATTAATCTGCTTGATTTGAAACCTGGTGGCACACGCTACGAAATAACAACATGAGTAGCAAAAAAAAACAGATATTTTCAATGACCACTGCCAAGCTGGATTCGATCCAAGCGGGCTACAAAGGGATGTAACCGACATGCCGAGCAGGAACGGGTATACACCAAGGTGTACATGCGTGTTGAGAATTTTCATGTGACTCGCGCCCAAGTGTAGAAATGTCTACTGCGGTATAAACAGGAGCATTGCTCACCTTTTATACGGCCTCCCGAGGCGGTAAGCTGAAGATGGTAAAACCTTCAACGGCTGAAGAAAGTAAACCAATTGACTGAACTCAGACTTGTAAAGCTACTTAACAAAACGAATAGAATTTAGTCATAAATACAATTTAAGCCTGAACAACTTGTATGACAAAGGCACGATAGCACAATACAGTATTTGTAATTGAAACTGACAGGACTTCACATTTCATAATCTAGCTCTCACAAAACAAACTGGCAAAACTTCATTTTCATGATCTGAATCTCATAAAATAGTCTGACAGAACTTCGTTCGGACAAGCCTGTTTTCTGTAGTTTCGAGTGGCAGGGATTAACCCGGACAAGCCAAGTTTTGCCGTTTGGTCTGACAGAGATTAACTCGGACAAGCCAGTTTTTACTCCTGATTATTGCCGGAATGGCGCTCAGGGCAATAACTTAACCTTAGCCCAATGGGCAAAAGGCGGAGCAAACCAGTTTTTCTTTTCTGATTATTGCCGGAATGGTGCTCAGGGCAATAACTTAACCTTAGCCCACTGGACAAAAGGTAGAGAGAAAAGATTCTGAATTTCAGTCCAGATGAGACGGTATTTATACCTGTAAATTGTCTTGTGACTTGTGCACGCCCCCTTACTTCAGGTGTTCTAATTGGCTATTGCTTGTTGAATCGTGTGGTGATTAGCTGATTTTAAATACTTCCAGCACCTTCAGGTAGTCGTTGGTGCTTGGGGTTTCCCCTTCTATTCCGTCATCGTTTCCTGGTCGTGATAAGCTTCATGTGATTTCTGCTGCTTGTCTTGTGACTTCTGCTGACGAATTAATGACGTTGTTGCTGGGGCGACTTGAGGTCAGTGTCCTGGGATAGCCGTCTTCAGTCAGGTCAGCTGACTTAATAATCAGTTTAGATTGGCTGTAATCTTTTTGAATTTGTTCTGGCTGTCTCAGGCTTGAGGATATTTCAACAAGTTTGTTTTCTGTTCAGCAATAAGTTGTTACAGGCAAACTTGCCTGTAACACATGCAACTACAGTAACACCATGGAAGTCCCCAAGGGGCACTTGGGCTATGGTCCCCAAATTGTATCATTTCCATAATTTGCCTCCCATGCTGCCAATTTTACAAAAAGGTCGTACCGTCTAATCACGGTTAAGTAAACATGCTGTATATAACCAAGTCGCGACTCACTATACAATTTTCTCAAAGCGAAGACTTCACCTTGCAACTGTTTCAGAAAAACGACCAACAACACCGGTAGTTTTGGTACAACTACCGTTGCTACTCAACAGCTGGTGACCGACAGCTCAGACAGGCTGACACGGTTCAGTGTCCAGTACAGAACAAGCCAAAAAATGCAAACTAGAATACTTGTTGCTGTTGGCTGAATGGCCAATTGCTGGAGTCTTCGGACTCGAATAGGAAGTCTACGTCTACGGGGTCCACCTTCATGTTTCGTAATTTGTGTCAATGCCGTCGGGTTAGTTTTATTTTGACAAAATATTAAAATGAGTACCCTTTGTTGAAATGTGCCATGAAACAAAACTGCAGGCCTTTGTCACAATGCGGATTATCCAGGCCCAACTAAAAATTTTCCAAAACAGCAGGATCTTTCAGGAACTGAACAATGTTATGTTAGGAAAACTTCCATCAAAGTTAATACGATATAGACCATACTCTTCAACAGGGGTTCCGCTGAACCCTAGGGTTCCACAAAACATGTAGTGGGGTCCGTGAGAGTTTCATGTTTTTCAGGGGAAATGATTTTTGCTTCAGTATGTTGATGCGTCATTGTGAAATATTTAAGATCACCATGCTGCATTCAGACTCCAAGTAGACCAGTTAGTTATACAGGAGGTTGAGTGCAGATAGCGGAACAAAAAATATTGACATTTTGTGCGTCACTTGTTCATTGTTGTGCAGTTAAGAAGAACGTTATTGTAGCATCACAGTTATACGATGTTGCCGATGCACAGTTTACAGTAGCGTAGACTGAGCAAAAGTAGACTCAGCCTGAGTCTGGTAGATAGAAGACTGAGTCACAGACTAGAGCTGCTATTCAACCTTTGTGGGAATAAAGTAAAAATAATGTGAATCCCAACAATTTACCATTAAGTCAAGCCAGATGAAGCAAAATAGCGTATTTTCATATGTGAAGCGACATAATAGCAGCAGCGAAGGTGTGGACGGTGATGAGAAATGTAGTTCAAATGTAAAAGATGCACCTGATCTGAAGCGGACTAAATGTAAGTCAATTGTCAAAGTTAGAAAACGGGCCGACACATATTTGAGATGCAGGTTCTTTTTGCCGGATGATCAAATTCTGAATGTAGCAGCTAAATTCCAAACATGCAAGAACAAGCGAGTCATTAAATTTCTTGCTTTTTAAGTTCTGTAATAACTGTTTGTTTGTTGAAATATCTAATAACGAAATACTTGATTTTCTTGCAAGTAATTCGTGTCTTTTAAATTTTTGTTAATGGGGTTCCATGACAGACGCGAAAGTAATATCAGGGGCTCCTCGATGACAAAAAGGTTGAAGAGCACTGATATAGACACTCGTCTCGACTGTTCATTGCAAGTTGAAGCACCTTATTTGCAATAGCTGTACGCCTACTGCAGTCTTAACTGGCACCACAAACAAGCAAATTCCATCCATAAAGAGAGGGACATGCAGGCCCGTAGCCAACTTGAAACACCTGGAGGGGCGAAGAGTTTTCCGAGAGGGGCCCAAATTTTTTGAACTATGTCCATTATTTTAAAGTTATGTGCAGCACATTTTTCCAGGGGGGGTGAAAATTTTTCTGGGGGGCTTCGCCTCCCCTGCTTACGGCCCTGGGGTTATGGTAGAGGCTAGAGCGCAGATATAAAGCCCTACAACGAGAATTGGGCACGTTTGACAACATTCGATAATACGGGAAATTCACCGTTGGTTCTAACAAGAGCGATGTTTGCTAACAAGTGCTTCTCGTATCAGCCGTTTCTACTGAATTCTCAAACGTAAGGAGTATCTAGCAAAAGTGATCAACCTACCCAAACACCACGGCGCGGAGTCCCCAGATTCGCGAGGCCCAATGCAACTATATCGGTTGCATCGGTTTAAGGCCGGCCCTGCCGTTAATCTCCGCTGGACACGTCCAAGGTATTGCGCAGTTGGTGTTTAGCCTTAGCACCAGTCGTACTTGCTTGTGGGTCTAACGTCCCATTCGAGCTACTTGTCCAACCAAAATATGCATCGCCAGACATATATACTGCTAGTTTCGACATTGAGATTTAGGCCCGCTGCTCCTTGACTTGTGTAACTTGTCTCAACCCTCAGGAAACCTTGTGTACAGTCTGTCAATCTGACTGTGATGAAGCAGGAAGATCGGGTCGAATCCGGGGGGGCTAGTAGTTGCCATGCTGTAGAAACAATCTTTTTATTGCCCCTGTTTACGCACAAACAATCGTGGCTCTGCGTTTTAGTTTTAAAGTTGATCACCCTGGTTTTCACCAGCAACTGATTACATTGCCTTTCCAAGGTTGCGTCCAGTGGCTTGATACGTTGGCATATTGAAAGCGCGAATTACGGTGCGCAGAAGCATTGTATATTTTACCCAACTTCTTATGGAAGAGATTGAACAACGCTATTGTTTGGTAATAGTACCACTCTTTCGTTTTTTCTTTGCCGCATGAGAACTTCTTGCGTTATGTAATCACAAACACAGTCGCTTTCGCTAAAGACAGTTCTCGACTTGCCGCTGGGCTGTACGAAATTGATCTGTTTTTTTGCAAGTTGCCTGATGACAGCCTCGAAAGAAAAGGCAGCAGTGAAACTAGGGAAGCAATATGGGAAACTTAAAATTTACTCAAGATTTTACAAGCCTCCAAAATGAAAACGAGAAAACAGTTTCGGGTCTCGGGGCTGTTGCCAGTGCAGTACATGAGTCCGCAGTAGGCTATGTCTGCATCGTAGGTTTGCAACACAAAGTTGAGTGGATGAATTTCTTGACGGAACTAAGCACCTGATTGAATCATAATGCAGCGTGTAAAAGCTATAGAGGTATAAGTTTGCAAACAACCTGCCGCTATGTGACGAAAATGCATTGAACGTGCTCGATTAGCTCAAAGAATCATGACCTAGCTATGCAATTGTGCAACTCCTCACTCCATATACATGGACAACGCAGAGGAGTATTGAATTACTGCAAGGAGCGTAACGAGGCGCCCGGGGCAAGAAGCAAGTTTGGTGCCCCCATGTTCGAATCTGAGGTCTTTCGGAAGCAAATGCACTGCATTGAAGTACTTGTGACATTGTTAGGACTTTGCGGCGCCCCCTGCAGTCATTCGGCGCCCTCATAGTGATTTGGAACCCGGGTAATTGTGCCCCTTGCTCCCCCATCGTTACGCCCCTGATTACTGCGCGCAGACGCGTCTCAACAATCCATGGTACTCAGCTCTAACCAGAGGCATGCAGGAATCTTTGCAGTATTGTAGTCAGACCAAAAACTTGAGGGGGTCAAAAAAGTGGGCGGGGGGAAATGTTTGATTTTAGGTGAAAAACACTATTTTATTTTGGATACTGCCTCTCAAAGCACAAAATGATTATATGTTCTACAAATTTTGTAAGGGGCATGACCCTAGGCCCCCTTGAATACAACTATGAACCTTTGGTTTTTGGTGGGAATTTCCAATTCGCCCGAATTTTCGCACCACTGCGAGGAAAACGAATAGGAAAGTTTTGCAGGGCGGTGATTCTGCTTAAGCAACTTGTCCAAACATACCAGGAAGATTTTCCGGAATTTTTTTAAATCTTGACCGAATCTTTCTCCCCCCACCTCTGCGTAACGGTTCGGCGTGTTTGTAAAGGTTAAGAACCACTGTAATAATGCACCATTGTGCTGCAAATATTTCTATAAATCAAGACGCTACAAAGTAGCGTAGGGTTATTCGAAGGACACGAATACAGGCTGCAACCTGTTTGGTTTCCACGTTAATCTGACCAAAACAACGATCCGAATAGAAAGTGGTAATGACATATCATCAATGTTTTCCCTCTGACGGGCCTCATTCATTTTGGAGAAGATTGCGGGACTGCAACCAAACAAGAGATGGGACCTTCAACTAGTTTCTCTGATGAGAAAGTCTGAAACTTTGTGGGGTACTTTACAACTGCAAAATGTCAAATCCAGGGCGTAATTTCCAAAAACATGATGGTTAGAGTGCTACCAGTTACCATAGAAATATCTGTCAGAAACAAGTTTTAATCAGAATTTCTATAACCTAAAACGTAACGAGCACTTTGTGAAAACCTTTGCATCTCAAACGTGAAACGTGGCAGTTTTGGATGATTATTGTACAGTTTCCTTTTTTCTAGATGCAGCAGTGATTTTGACGCAAGCATGCATCTGGCAATTTTCTATATCTGGGAAGCATAAATCCCGTGTTTTTTTCTGGCTGTTTGAACAATGATCACCTGTTAAGTGCGATACCCTGCTCTTTCTGTTTTGTACCTAGCGGAGAAGGGCAACACGGATTGGACGAAGAAGACTCAGCAAGCTTTAGGCGGAGACAGAATTTTGAAAACTTCATTTTGTATGGACGCGGAGCGAAAGAGGGGTTTCATTATTCGATTGACACGCCTATATGTTTGAGGACTATTGAGAATTCTGCGGAGCCTTGGTGGAGTTAACTTTGAAAATTTCAAATTTGGTGGAAGCAGATGCGGAGCAAATATTCTTAAAGTTGGAGCAGATGTGGAGTCACAAAATTGAGGTTTTGTCAAACTAGTCTCCAAAGGTGTACCCATCAGCAAACCTTGAGGGCTGGTAAGTTTTTCTCTGTCAGATTATTAAGATCTACTACATAATAACGTGTCACGTGTCAATTGCGTGTTTCTGCGAGATCTGTGCAGTGAACAGCATCCGAGTTTTCGTCTGAGAGAATGTGAAAACTTATTTTGCCAAGTGGGGGAAGTCTAATGTGATCGGCATCACAGGAGGATTATCAGTTTGTAAAAGCTTTTCTCTCAAACATTTTGATTGTTGCCCGTACGTTTTCCTTTCACCCTTCCCTAAAGACAGGTGGCTGATACGACTGTTGCAGAGTTTTGTGCATGTCTTGGCGTGCATTCCGTTGAACTAATCTGAATTGTGTTTCCACTTTCAAAAATCTGCCCACAAGGAACAAGGATAGTTACTCACACCACATGTTACCGAGACAGCGTCTTTCTCACCCATGCTGTTTACGACAAATTAATATCCAGCAAGATGCGTCTATAAGACCAGGACGGAATATATACAGTATGACAAACAAAACGGAACCAGAAGTCTGGCACGTATGAGCGCGGTTGCCAAGGCACCCCGATGATGGTATCACTGTTTCGAACAGGTATGTTTTATTTGCCACTAAGATCGACCGCCAGATGCTGGTGGTGGTAAGTGAAGTTATGTTGATCATAATCAATAATAATTATTATTGAAAACCACAGAGATATTTAGTTTTATGAAATGCTTTTTATTTCAAGCACAGGTTAACATTTCATTCCCAAAAATCTTCATAAATTTTTCATTAGATTTGTCATGTTGTTTCTGAATTAAAGAGTTTAGCAGCACAACACTAGGAGTAACGACAAGTGCTTATTTCGGAAAACCATCTAGTGAAAATTGAAGGAAGAAAAAGCTCAGATTACCCTTCCTTTTCAGAAACAATTTCATTTGACTATAACCTATAGTTTTATACCTTCAAGTATCTATTTCTACGTTTATCAGCCTGTAACCCAAGCTTCAGCGTAACTAGACATAATTAGGAAACGTCCTATCGAACTTTTTGATATAAAAAGAAATGCATCTTGGTTGGCAGCAGATTTAGAAATTAGAGCCCTGGTCTACGTTGCATACAAAAAGTGTTTAGACTCTTTGCATGTGGATAAAGATGACGCTTAACTCTGGTTTGATTTTTTTTTGTGTAGTTCTCGTTGGCAAAAGTATTTTTAACAGTAAAAAGAAGCGGACAAGAAAAAAAGTATGCTACGTGCAAATAGATCGATGCTTTTGAGGGTGTTGAAAATAACAAGTATATTTTGTGAATATTCTGTGCCGTCCAAAGCTGAAAGTCCTATCCAGGAGTGCACAGGCTGTTGCAGTTGATAAAGATGTATACGGCTATGCACATGTAATTTGAAATATAAGATATGGCGGCCGTGGATTTAACAGATCTCTTTGTGTACTGTATGCGGATACTTAATAGACCTAATGGATATGTGGAATTGTACTTGAATAAATTCATTAAAATATTTGGTGTTTCATTATACTTACAGACAGACCCGCAACCATCGGGAGAAACCGGGCAATACCCTCCCATATATTCAAAGCATGTTTAGTTGTTGAGTACAACAACATTTTGCAATCATTTTGCCCTTCTATAAATATCAGCTGGTTGCGGTCCTGCTTACAGGCACGAGAAAAGAGGATATACTGAAATATACCCTGTTCTTGATCGTAATTGATATAAATAACTTGAGCTCAGTGGCTGTCGCGATTCATAAAAACAAACGAAATGCTGCCGACGAAAAGCTTGTGCACACCTGTATTACTCCACACACGAATCAAATGTTGTTTGGTTTCGACATGCCAGAACCACCGAATATTGCTTGTAAAAAAACATGTGTTCGCAAGGACCTCGAATCTGCTCGGCAAACTGCTATTATACTCTTCTTTAACACAATAGCCCAACAAGTTACCTTTGCGCACAGGTGGCGTAACATGATATCTATGCACCAATTGAGCAAGCCCCGACGATATATCATAACAAAGATGCTTTGAAAATAAAAATAACAGAAACAAAACGCCGGGATCAAAGTAGCAAAGCTTGCTTTCGGAATATTGCCATTAGCAAGGTTTCCACCGTCGCAGTAAAGTTCAGATCTCCATGGAAGTTACAGATCGAAGTGCCCTGAGGCCTGAATCCTTGAAATGAATATGCGGCGGCTTCGGCGACGGGGTTGAGCTCGTAGACACTTACTGCCCATTGGAATCATTGGGAGAAAAAGCACGAGTGTCCTTGCAAAAAGTTTATTAATGTAGTAACTTGGACGTAGTCAGAATCAATGCAGCTTTGGAAAAGACCCAACTTTAGATATCCAGAGGTATGACGGAATCCAGACCCCATTGAGAAGAGTAATATGCGTTTCTCAAACCAGTTGGCAACGTGTAAGCCTTCAAACAAAATGAATGCGGACAGATTGTAATTTAATTTGCAAAAAAGGAGAGTATCGCCGTGATTCTACAAACAGTACAAACAAGAGCATCTTGGTCATAATTCAGGTACCTGAAAAGCCAGGCGCTTTTGAATGCTTTCGTGCTCGCAGCCAAGAACGGTACAGCCCTTTTTAATTTTGCAGGCTGTTCTTTTGCAAATGCTTAGTTGAATAATATTGTTCAGTAGGTATTAATTTTGAGGAGCAGATGCACCGAAATCGTTCATTGGTGGAGCACAACAGATTCGCAAAAAGTAAAGAAAAATGTGAATTTTGCGTGAGGTTTCACGTATTTCGTCATTGCGTGCTAAGATTTTTCTAACATTTCTGTGGCGCCCTTTGGAACTCAATGCTGCAAGTTATGATTTGGGGGTAAACTGGTTGAAAAGCTTTTCTGTGGCGAGTATGTTTGATTTCGTTTTCATCAAGCGTCTATTTGCTCACAACTTGTTACCAAAAAACAACCTCAAGCAACTGCAGTTGCGCATGCAGGTTGTGTAAGGTGCTTCAAAGCAGCACTCAGTATAGGCTTACGCTGTTTAAAGCAGTCTCCTTTTGCTTACATTTGTGGCGTGCCCGTTCCAATCTAAAAAAGCCATAAGCACACAAAATGTAACTTAACTCAGTACATGAAAAAATGTGTGAAATGAAAGTTGTGAGGAATTTGAACGAGTCTGCTGAAATGCACTGTGCTGCTGTATTTCAGTCAGGCCTTCGTTGTTTAGGGTGACCAGGTCCTTTGGGCAAGTGACTGTAGAGAATGGATAGACCTTTGATGTTCATTGTTATGCTTTGTCTTTGTGTCAAACAATTGGTTGTCCACAATAAACAATGGTGTGTCACATAGTCATCAACTGCTACAGTGAACAAAGAATGGCAACAGTCTGTTACTATGCAGGCAAGTAAAGTAATATTTACAGACGCTGGAGAAACACTGAAAAGGTTTCTTGAAGCGGACAATCCTACCCAAAATGTAAATATTATGGGACCATTCTTAATTTTTGTTGTTGTAACAAGGAAATAATAGCAACGACTAAAAGTAGCATATGTTGAAAGAAACCCTTTGCCTGTAAAGGATCAGACACTGCGTGGTTCGCCTGCTGAGTTGGCATTCGCAGTTCTGCAAAGTCCATAAAACTTGAAAATTAGTTAAAATCCACAAAGAGTAGATCTCACCAACAAAGAACACCACCCTGAGAATGGAGATCCGGCTAACCTTTGGAATACTAAATAAAAATTACGATTAATACTATTTAAATATAAATTAAGAAAGGAAAAGTATAGGCTTAAAATGAACTAGATTTTGGTTTATGTAATGGTGCGTCGTGAAAGTCATGGCAAAAACTGAGATATTATAAATATACTGTAAGTTAGGGTAGACAGAGTGTAGACCTATGTGAAAAAGTGTTTTTTATCGGTCATCTTCACATTTTTCCAGCAAAATGTTTTGTTTTTATGTTTTTTTATATCAGTATTTTTGAAAACGTTTTGGTCCGTGTCACAAATTTTTACATAACCTTTTGGTCCGTGTCACAAAAATTAATACAGTTCGTAGTTCACCGTGTGTTGGTAAGTTTGTCAAACTTTAACAACGTCTGTATGGGTAAATGCGATTTCTAAAGCTTTTTAAATGGAGGAAAAATGGCTGTGTTTCCTTCGACTATAGCGAAAACGTACAAAACACAAATGTGGAAATGTTTCTGTTAACCGCACGACACACAGTCCATTCAAAAAATGCTCTGTGATTGCTTGAAAACGCTTTGGTGTCCCAGTACTGAATCAGGGTTGACAATTTGAAAACTAATGGTTTATACAAACGTAAGTAGGATTTGTGAGGGAGATTTTAACTTTTCATCAACATCCTTTAAGGGGCAGAAAGAAGACAATTAAAAACCTTACTTTAATGTAGAGGCGCGCTATCGTAGCAGCGTAAAAATAAACAATTTCAGTTTTTTGACGCACACCAAAAATTCCCAACACGATTTACTTTAAACGCATACAGTAGTCACGGTTGAATACGTTACGCAATTCACGCCATCTGTAATTGATGGACACTGTTTGAAGTCTTGGGTAGAGTTTCAAAAAAATCATTTTTTGATCGTGTGCTTTGCGCAATGTAGGTTGAGTGAGAACTGGTGACCGACGCTCTGTTCAAAAGCGTAGCGAAAAATGGATGGTTATGCGGTGGGTGCAAAATTGCGATAACGTTTTTGGTCGTTTTTACATCGAAAAATCAGGCAAAGATCCTTCAAATGCAAAACCAATTATCCCTCATAAAGATAATTTTTGTATTGTTGCACCATACTGAAATTATTTGCAACAGGCAACGTCGAAACAAGTCACAGTTATTTTTGTAAAATACGTTTGAGATGAAAGAAAAAAATCGTGAACGCGCTTGCCAAGAAGTAAAAGATAATCGCTCAAAAATTTTGGACTCGTTGTTTTCCAATGCTTTTGCTCTTAAATGGGCTTCAGTTCTGGTGCTCTGTGATTGCTGGGCTTGAATTAATGAGATTTTGAACTCCACTCAATTTGTTTCAGACTTATTTTGTCATTGCTAAAAGTAAGACCTTCACAGTGGCTCAAACGTTGGTATGCCTGCGCCGAAATCTAATACTGTGCGAGGAGCTTTTACACGAATCATCTTTGAAGGGAGTGCTGCCAACGTCATAGCGAATTTCGTGGCAGGGTCAAGCACAAATGATAAATTCCCACACCTTGGGGATCTTCTTACTGGAGCGGACGGTCCGGAAAAAGAACCTCGCAACGAAGCGGAACATTCAAGTACAGTTTCAGATGAAAAGACAACTTCAATAAGACAGCACATTGCTGTCATTCAAAAGCAGCTGCAGCCGTGGGGCACCGTGAGCAACCTCGAGTGCAAGCCACTCGTAGTTGAGTTGTTGACGAGAGACATAGAAAAGACTTTGACTGACCTACATTCCGGTAAGATAAAGCGGAACATAAATGAGTTTCTCAAACAACATGTCGACGAGCAACCACTCAGACTTGAGTTTCTTGGTGTAGAAAGCATGGAAGAATTTGCTGCTACTGAACCAGAGTTTCAAGAATTAGAAGCCATAGCTGAGCGATACATTAACAAGCTGATGTCAGACCTTAACAAGCACTTTGTGACAGAATCGGTGAGTCAAACCATCGGCGCTTCAATTAGCATAATTGATTTTGGTTGTTTACATTCCTTTAAGTTGTTGAGGTTGTCTAGTTTTTTTCTGACAAACAGCAGTTTCTTCATTATTTTGTTTGCAGTGAATTGTAATGTGTAGTGAAAACGCTCTTGTGCAATTATTTTTTGCAGCCTCAATTCCGAGAAAATCAAAGGAAGGCCTCCGATGAACACAAACGTGTTTCTGAAATATACAACGGATTAAGTAAGCTTTGATAGATTTAAACATTTAAGATAGTTGTTACAATGTCTGATTGCATCTGCAATCTACAGTAAGTCGAAGTGGTCTGATATAAAAGCGTTTTAAATGTTGCACAGACTTTGCATTTGGACATAACACCTCACAAGTTCTGCGCAGAGCCCTTACAACAAACCTTACGTGGACGAGTGTTGAAGCAAGCCTTCAGATCTCAAGCGATTGTTTCAGCATCAACTATTCCGTTTCCACTTAGGTGTCCCATTCATATGAAATCACCCTCGATATACATATACAAGTGTATCACACAATTTTGCACGAGCAGCTATTCTGTAGTCGAAACGGATAGAGTCTTTCCAAGTTTGTAAGAAGTTTGGTTTTGCTGTTGAAGTCAATAAAACGTTAGTCGTTGGTCTCCGATGGAACTGTGTTCGCGCTAAACCATCGCTGCAGTTTGAATTTAGTCCTGGATTTATCAAATAATTGTAAGGCAATTTTAAGGATTTATCAAATAATTGTAAATTTTTTGTATTTGCAGGTCCGTTAAATTTGCCAAGCGTAATTAAGAAACCATCAGATTTATTGGAGCTGTACAAGATCTGCCTTAACAATGGGAAAATCGAAGAAGCCAACCAGATCAATTTCACCATGCATTATTTGCTTAAAGCCAAACGCAAAACAACTGGTAATGAGCTTCGAGAACTTGCTCGCGAAATGTGGAAAATGAGAAACTACGAGGCATCGATACCCATACTCTACGCGGCAGCCCATTTTCACAAAAAGAAAAGAAACGCGCTAAGAGCCTTGAGAGAGATGAGATTGTGCGTTGTCAAAATGTGGAAAATAAACGTCAAGATGGTAGAAAATGGAGCCATCCTGAAACAAGCAGTGCAGCTTCACGTGATTCCACTCATGCGTGACGTTCAGAATGCGATGGATTCGATGAAAACGACCAATGTGAGAGCAAAGTGTGTGGAAGTTGTTTGGGCCATGCATGAGGTTGCTTTAAGTGAAGATTTGGTCGGCGATACTGAAGCTGCGATCGAAACATTTCAAAAGTTGCTGGCGCGCATTGAAGACACATTTCATGAACATGCCGAGGAGCAATGGATTTACGCGGATCTGATAGCAGAGCTCGGTGATTTGCATCAGCAGAGGTCACAATATGACAAAGCGACTGTTTGTTATCAGCAAGCAATCGACAGCTACAGCATGGCTAAAGATTTCGACGGTGAGGAATGGAAAGATTATTTGATAAGCGTTTGCGAGGGCAAGCTGATCAAGGCTCGTCAGTGTGGAGTGGTCGAACTAGGAAGTTAGATTTTGCGCCATTCGTATTTTTTCCGAGCGCATATGATGATAGGCGGAAAGTACTCTTTTGTGTAGGGCGCGAAGACTTGTATCATCTTACTGAACGTTATGACGTAAGGCTGCTCGAATTTCGAACCGATTGTTTGATGACAGATGGCAGCGGTGCGAAACAATAGGTAGCCTCGCAGGAATAGACGAAGTTAAACGTTGTTCGTTTTCTTTACTATTTTCTTTGCGATTATAAGTTATACACAGCGGACCCCAGCATTCGGGCTGAGGCCCCGTACCGGTCCATGAGACATTTGCTTCCTGGCAATACAGAAACAAAAATTTATTTACAGTCTCTTGCAAAAGCATAGGACAACCCAAGCCAAATCAACTTATTGCAGCTAATGAGCTAAGTTGGAACTAACGCATGAATCACTTGATCAAATTACTTAATTTCATCCAAGAAGAAGTCAAGTAGGGCATTCGAGGAATCAACCTGCCATGCTCTGCTTTCAAAACTCTGCGAGGATTCGGACTGCACTTATCAACATTCAAGTTTCGAAACGACCAAACGGCAAAACAGCTGAATGTGCTCATCGCAGAAACACATTATTGCTTTATAATCAACATTAGAATACCTAGAAAGTTGCTGATTAATATCTGCATTATTTGTGACACCATGAAGGCAGCTTAGTGACAGTGATGTCTACACCGGTCTACGTGCGCAAGATGTTGAGGGGCACTATTTTGTCATGCGTAAAGCAGTACAATTACCCTTTACAAGCATACGTAGATATGCTGTTGCTCAGTCTTAAGCGTCAAAATAAAACTTATTAAAAGTGTTTATTTTTCTGGTGTGAAGAACTCTTATCATTGTTTGTTTTACATCAAATAGAATGGTCTTATAAAATTAGGCTAACAGGAGGAAAAAGCAAAAGGTTTTGGATTAATACGAAAAGCAAAAGATTTTGAATGAATACAAAAAGTAAATGACTTTGAATTAATATTTAGTTTCGTTCAAATCACCGGTTAATACATTTTATCCAAATCTTTCGGTGTTACTCTTGAAATTTATTAGAAAGTAGTGCTTCTAAACAGTAGTGTCGTCAACAAGAGGATCTGCAAGATGAAATTCAAGAGATAAACCGTTCAAACGTATCTTTTATGTTTAAGTAAAAAACAGTAATCAAAATTACGCAATCAACGGGGTGATATAAATTGATGAGTTTTTCTGCGATTACGTAGAGAATATAGAAAGTGGCCACATTTACGTCAGAATGAAGCCAAGATCCTGACATGAAAATATTTGAAGTTTGTGACTAAGATGGAGAGCAACTTTTAAGATGTATTACGCAGTGCAAACATCTGTCAAACAATTGATTTTAATTTGATGATAATATAAAAGTTGTAAAAGTGCTGGGTTTCTTGAAGAATTTTTATATACATGAGACATCGTGTCGACTTGGAAAAGGTTTGAGCTTTTGAAACGTTTTTGGAAACGCGTGGCCAAGTAGCTTTTGAAGATAAAAGAGAAATTCAGCTGAAAACTTTAAACTCAGCCCAAAGCCCGAAATTAACAATTTTTTGCAGAGCTTAAACTGGATTTTCAGAAGTGCCTGCTACATTTTCCGAAGTGCCTGTCGAATTGCTGTTAATTTTCAACAGGACATTGCTTTATATTTTCGCACTGGAGCACCCACTGAATTATTGTTGTTAAACTTTTGTCCTTGTTTGTTGGTTTTCTTGCTTTCTGTGTTTCTTTTGTTTGTTTGTGTGTCGCAAGTGTCTGGGAGTATCGACAAGACAACCTAAGGGTTTTTTCGGTCACCCATCTGCAAGCTTGGGAATGCTTTCAAGTATTTGCAGGCAGCATTTGTTTTTTACTGTTTCGCACCCAGATGCTGTTGCAGTAAACAACACAATTCTGGAATTTCGACAAAAGTTGTTTGTTAAATATTAACCACTGCCAAAAATCGGAAAGGTTCAAAACCTTTCTAATTTCATCAAATTCTTGAAAAGCTGTTGTCTGATAAATGTATTTTCTGAAGAAGCAACGATCATAACTTTACTTGCATAATTTCTGTTTATCGTTAATTCGTTTTTTGAAAGCATTTTGGTTTATAGAAGGGTGTGATTCAAAATTAGCTGAGTAAAGATCTGCCTAGACCAGACCCGCTCTTCTTGTTAGTCACCAAGAAAGCGTTTTGTGAAGACGCCCATTGCTAACTTCAGCTAGATAATCACAATGAGAATTCTATGTAGTGCATTTTCGTTACTTTGGGGAATTGGTGTTCAACTACTGCATATTTCAACAATATTCCGTTTTCACTTTGAACATCGAATAAAATCTGTAGATACGAGTATAACATTTTTTCGGTTCCATTTAAATATATTTCGTTGCATTTTTTGACAGGTAACAAGGAAAAGACTAAATATATTTGACTTTCAATTACGTACTCTCGAAAATCAGGTTAACACGTTCCATTCCGGGGTACGAGATACTCGTACTTTCATGCCAACGCTTGCCTGCCGGTTCACGGGTATACTCGTACTGGCAATCCCATGCCAACAGTTGCCTCCCGGAGCGCGAACTCCTGCTTGCACAGTGGGGTGCCCATAGGCGGATCCAGGAATTTTTTTAGGGGGGACTCAAGGACGATTTCATCCGGATGTGTACTGACTGCATAGCGGTGAAGACCCAACTGCTCAGATAATTTTTTTAACAAACACGGTTAATAACCATAGACATTATGGCTAAATCGCATTCCCACCATTACCCGGGCTTTGTGGGACGTTTCTAGAGCAGAAACGGCCTTCAAAAAAATTCAGAAATTATTCTCAAACTTATCTAACCTTAAATAAGTAACTTGTTGAATGTCGAAAAAGTTTTATTATTAGCAAAACAGACACGGGTCCACGCCGAAAAACGCTTAGGGCAGGCAAAGAAGTGAAACAAAAACTACACGAAGAAACATGAAATGGCGTCAGTAACCTTGTTGGCAGTGTGTGCAACTACAAGGCCATGGCGTATTGTGCTCGAAAATTGCAGATGTGCATGGAATAGAAGTTCATGAGGTTCGGACTTGAAAATTTGTTTATTTTCGGAAAATTTTCCTATTTTTATTGCACATCACCAGGTGCGTAACGAGGGGGGCAAGGGGCACAATTCCTCGGACGCCGAATCACTGCGGGTGGTCAAAAAGTTACAACAATGTCATAAGCACTTCCTTCAATACAGTACATTTGCTTCCAAAAGACCTCAGATTCGAACATGGGCGCGCCAATCTTGTTTCTTACCCCAGACGCCGTCTAAACTCGTGACGCCTCTGCACATCACGATTGTCTAGCCAAATTGGCGAAATTTTTTTGCAAAAATACCTGTCCATCAGGCAAACAATCAACCACAAACTATTTAAATAAAATGCTGTTGATTCAAAGTCACTTGACCACAGAAAATAACTTGAACGTCGAATAAGGTATATTGTTTCGAAAACAAGCACAACTTGTTTCTCCCCCGACAGAAACGCTTGGGGTACGTGTAGAGACAAACATAACAAAAATACACGAAAGCAATAATTATGCTGGCACTTTGCCCGGGAAGGTGTTTTATTGCATCACAAGGGCATTTGAAAATGATCAGACAATTTTTTTCCACGTCACAGCGGGAAACGTAAAGTTTGCAGTGAGCCAATGACCATCTTCTCATCCTTTCAATTTTTTGTACGAAACCCGACTATATCGCGGTAATGCATTTTTAGAAATTCTGTACAGTAGGTTGAAAAAAAATTGTTAGAGACAGCAGATTTTATTGGTCGATAAAAAAGCATCTGATTTCGTGCTGAGCTGAACTATTGTCAAAAAATTGTTGTTGGCAGGTCTAATGCTCATCAGTAGCCATCTTAGGCATAGCCTACAGCTAATCTAGGGCACTTCATTTTAAGCCTATCTGACAAGTACGCTACGATTTACGGTAAAGTTTGCTGTTTTGGAATCTACGCTGTCACTGAACGCTATAACCTAGCCTGCAGTTAACTACATTGTAAGTTCGTTTTGGCGTAATTTTAATGCCTTCGCTAAACTAATAACATGAGCTGCACTCATTCATAAAAACTTGTAAGAAAAAATAGTATGATTTGCAGCTTATTCAACTTTTGCCCACAGTCTGCTCAGTCCCGTGGCCACTGGGGAGCTTTGGTGGGCTTAGCCCCTCAAAACA
>Ga0210059_1006720_pt1 | contig 18412 bp, 14 predicted proteins | sample Ectturendosymbi2_FD_188042 | JGI IMG/M metagenome (GOLD analysis project Ga0210059, IMG submission 188042) | Ecteinascidia turbinata endosymbiont from Florida, USA - Sample 2 (SPAdes) (version 2) | ecosystem: Host-associated > Tunicates > Ascidians > Unclassified | place: Key West, Florida... | reverse complement strand
CTAATACAGCTGAAGGTCGGAGTCGGAGTTGGAGTCGGATAATCGAAATTGCCCGGAGTCGGAGTCGGATGACGGGACTTCCGACTCCACAGCCCTGGTGATGACCCCGAGCGACGCTGTTGACCTGGAATCGTCCCTGTAACAGCCTATTTGAATTTCAGGTGGTTAAAATAGTGTTATTTAGACGTTCATATGGTGTGTACATAATGACATCATATTTCAATGCTTGTGACGTCACAGTTGCCAATTGAAACCACAAACATTTTCTATAGTTTTTTGATGTGCACTTGTGCCCCTTCACTTTGAAAAAGGTTCCGCCACCCATGCTCCGAATCACTGCGTGGGTGCGCCGGGTGACTGCGAAGGGCTCCGAAAAGTCCCGACAATGTCACAAGTACTTTCTTCAGTAGAGTACATTTGCTTCCGAAAGACCTCTGGTTCGAACATGGGGGCGCCAAACTTGCTTCTTGCCCTGGGTCCATCTAATCTCGTTACGCCACTGCTAACCTACAAATGTTGCTATAGCTTTTCGTTTTCACATGCAGCAATATGGTTCAATCAGGGTCATTAGTTCCAACTAGAAACTCATCTACTTACCTTGGTGTTGCAAAACTAGGATGCAGACGTACTGCGGACTCACGGACTGATGATAGCAGACCTGAAACTGGTTTTTCTCATTGCAGGCTTCTGAAATCTTGCGTCAGTTATAAGTTTTCCGTATTTATTGCATTCCTATCTTCACGACTGCTTTTCTTTTCAAAACTGCCACCAAGGATATGAACTTGTAACAAAAACAGACCAATTTTGCACAGCCCAACAGCAAGCCCAGAACTGTGCTAGCAAAAGGTCTTGCTTGTGATTGCTGTGCAATTCTCACGCGTAAAAGGAATAAGGAACAGGAGTATTATTACGAAACAATAGCAATGTTGATTCTAATAGGTAAGAGATTGAGTCAAAGTCCGTCCCGCAAATACTGAAGTTCAACGAAGTGTAAAGCGTTGTTTAGTTTAGACTGAGTATTTTTGCCTTTGTTTCTACATCGATAGGAACCCAAAAGAGCGCATTTTAATTACAGGGCGCCACTTAAGGTGACGCCACAACCGTTTGGGGGGGAAGTTGCCCCAAACTGCCCCCTGGATCTGCCACTGTTTCTGAATGACTTTTTTAAAGACAATTGAAATGGAAATATCACTTTAAAATGCCAGACGACCTTCACGTAATAGAAATGCTGACAAAACTACTGAATTGCTCAGGCACAAAAGAAGCAACTATGTTTTATTGTAGGATACTGCTGCTAGGCATGCGCACAGCTCTTAACTGCAGTACAACCTTAAGCTTTGACTAAGTGCATATCAAGCACGAACAACCACCAGTTCTTTCGCATGATGCACACGTAACAGTAAGTACGATTCAGCGAACGCGGGACGCAGCCAACGTGCTTTGACTATATATCGACACAGTAGTCGGCATGCGAGTTGGCCAAGGGTCATATTGAGATTCATGAAAACTCGTTAGAAGACTCTAGCATTATCAACACGAAATCTGATTAGGTGAATAAAAATATAGTATGAATTCAAGACATAAATTTTTGACGAATATTTATCGAACTGATCACATACGGGAAATTGACTCTATGCGTGCCACAATTTACAGGAGGCCCCCTTGCATCTTGAGTCCCTAGGCTTAAACCTATATAGCCTATTGATAAATCCGGCCCTGAGTACCAGCACCAGACTATTCGCACAGTGAAATCTCATTTCGCACACGTGCAACACTCCAAAACTTTGGAAAAGCATGAAAACAGAAGCTATTTGAATTAAATGTGTACTTTGTTCGTATTTTCATAAGATTTTACATATTAATTGGCGCCCTACTCCCCAGTAGTGCTGTAACAAGTGTTACGTGTTAGCTAACTTCAGTGTTAAGAATGTGTCTGTAACCAGTGGTGGGTTTAGGTGTGGGGGGGCCCGAGGCAAGACCAAAAAGGGGCCCTTTGATGACGTCATCATACTCAGCCAACCGTGATAAGCACTTTTGATCAAGCCTAAGATACGACCACCCAAGGATACGTTTCTTAGACTACGGCATGACTGATACAGCAGAAGGAGAAAATGCAAAAGGGTGTTCATGATACACACCTTTGAAAACGCTGAAAGTTGGGAAGGCAAGGCTGGCAACACATAAAAGTTAGGCAATAGCAAGTTGGCATCGTCACCACTTGTTTATTCTCGCGCCCCATTTCTCTGCATTCACCATCAATAAACTACAACGTTTACCCCTTTGAAAGTTTCACACTTTCCCCCTTAGCAAAATGTTTGGTAGTTGATATCATCCGTTTGTTCACATTCATGTCTTTATACGAATCCATGAAAGTATAAACAACAACCAAGAAGATTTAAAACACTGAATTTATTTTAAATTTCATCCTTTTAACTAAAGAACATAGCATACAAATACATTCAACCTGAGACTCGTTTTGGAAAGCTTTGAGGCTAGATGAGTCAAGTATGCCTTCATTTTGCATTGACACTAGTTGTTTGAACAATGAGCAAAAGTAGGAAATAATTCATCATATACCTTATGGCAAACATTCCGATTAGGGGTCCCTCTGAAAAGAAGGTACTTACACATTACAGTTGCTTTTGGGGTCCCCTGTGAAAGCAAGATACTTACACATTACAACTGTTATTGGGAATCCCCTTAAACAACAAAGTACTTACACATTACAATTGCTGTTGGGGGCCCCTTTGAAAGCAAAGTGCTTACACATTACATTTGCTGTTGGGGGCCGTTTAAAAGCAACGTACTTACACACAGCAATTGATGTTGGGGCCCCTTTGAAAGCAAGGTATTTACAAATTGCAACTGCTGTTGGGGGACCCTTTGAAAGCGGAGTACTTACACACTACAGTTTCTTTTAGGGGCCTCTTCAATGAAGTTTAAAAGCAGAGTACTTACACATTACAGTTGCTGTTGTGGGCCCATTAAAAGTCGAGTATTTACTCTTTACAGTTTCTTTTAGGGGCCCCTTCAATGAAGTTTAAAAGTGAAGTACTTACTCATTTCAGTGGCTGTTGGGGGCCTCTTTGAAAGCAGATTACCTTCAAATTGCAGTTGCTGTTAGGGGCCCCTTCGAAAGCAGAGTACCTGCACATTACAGTTTCTGTACGGGAGGCCATTTGAAAGAAGAGCACTTATTTCTGATCTGCTTTGCAATACATTATATGAGTGGATAATAAGTTTTTCAAAAAAAAAAGAAAAATTTATGCGCGTAACACCTCAAGGGGGCCCCCAAAAAGGAGGTGCCCGAGGCAAGTGCCTCGCTAGCTTCCCCTTAAACACACCACTGTCTGTAACCCTATGGTTCTGTCTTCAACGCAGTTGCAGAAAGTGTCTGTAACCCTGCGATTCCGCCGGCTTCAATGCCTTGTACTACGTTCTATTTTGTCTGTTTTTATCGACCTGCGTTCTGCAGAGTGTGTGTGCTCATACCAGGGGCGCAACCAGCTCTTCATCTCGGGGGGGGGGGCAATTTTATTGAAATTTCATTCGATGACGTCATCGTGCTTATTCAACCGTGGTACAACTTTTTCCCAAACGGTAACACATAAATTTCTCTTCGCAACATTTCCGAAAATGAGAACTTTTCAAGATGTAGACTGAACGATCAGGACAGAGTAAAAATTTCCTTTGCAAAGTTAGAGCTTGACTATGAAACCTCAGCAATGGTTAAGCATTGAACATAAAATGCAAAAATTCTTAAATAGTAGCCTACAGTAACCCCAGGCAAACGTAAAGCTTACACAACGTGTAGTAACCTTCGTCGGTTCAACTCCACTTTCTTTCTCAGCCCATAATTCATTTCAGTTACAACATTGGAAGATTCATCTGTCAGAAAATCTGCCTGACTTACAGCATTTCTGTGATAACCTGTCTCTCATGATCTTCGCATATTTTCTTTGTCTTTGCGCTTGTTCAATAGCTAAGTTACCAACATTCCTGGAAGTACGTGCTTCCCTTTCGCTATGTATTGATCCGATGAAAAGGTAACGCAGTATTTGCACAACGCCCCTAGACTTTTCTGTCTGTGCCTCCAATTTAGGCACGGACTGTATTCTCTAGGTAGCCCCTTCTAAAAGGTCTCATTCTTTGCTATACCCTGAATTACAGTAGGAAATTTACACTGTTTTTCTGGCTGCCAGCAGTTTGTCAATAGGTTATGCTTCGGAAGGTCACTTGCCTTGCTTCCTACAAATATCCTATATCCCATTGTGAAAGCTCAGACTGAGAAGCAGCAATATCTTCTACAATGATACACAGTTTTAGTTCCATCTTTCTCGAGATCCTTATTAGTTTCATCTTTCCCGAGGTCCCTATTTTCTTCAGTTTCATTTTCTGAACGGTCGATATTTCTTCGTTTTGTCAAAAAACTCAACAAGGAAGGCTGGTTACTTGCCATGTCTGTCAATCTAAATCAGCTATGCCCAAATCTAAATCAGCGGCCCAGCCGAAGGTTTTTCTGCGGCCCAGTTTAGGTTTTCTCTGTAGTAAAAGTATCCTATATACTGACAACCTATCCTTATTTTGATAATCTTGAATTTGACATTTTTGATGCAGGTTGTCCTCAGTGCCACTTAATTACGTCTGTTACCACTGCAGTTAGGATTCATTAGCTTAAACTAAATTTAGTTTGCTAAGATCAGAGTAAATCATTCAGTGTGCGGCCCTCATTAATATGTCATTCAACGTGCGGCCCTGGTTAAGATAGTGACATAACTTTTGGCTCGGTAAGCCATTTGGGTTGGATATAGCTGATCTAAATTAATAACTGCGTTTCTTCGCCGATCAGATAAAAGTAATACTTGTTGATCATTCAGTCTACAGCACTGACATGACAGCTTACGGCTAATTCAGTGCTGCCAGTTCAGTTCACATGTATTGAATGACGGAGAGTGGTTAATTCGCTACAGTGAAAAATTTGCTGTGCTTCAAGTTTGTTTAATATACTGATAAACTTAACAAACAGAGAACACATTCGTCTGCATAGTTTTTCATAGATCTGGGGTCGGGTTTTGTACGAACACAATGAAGAATATTTACTAAATGAAACTTTAAGAGAAACATATTCCAAGCAATGTCAAAATTGTGCGAAAATGAGAAGTTCAAGGAAAACATTATTTTAGAAATAGCATGCATTACGTTATAGCCCAGGGGTAGGCAAATAATTTGGGTTAGAGGCCACTCTGAGAAGGCCACGTTTAGAAGAAGCCGTACCTTCAAATGGAGATAGAAGCAAGGCAATGGAAATGGAAGCAATTCTTGGATTACTGTCATAACTTGGATGAAATTTCAAGTTTTGAACATTTTTCCTGAATGCTTCCGCGGGCCGCAAATTTCTCACCCCTGTTCTAGCCCTATTTCTCTACCATGTGCTTGAACTTCTAATAAAAATGAACATTCCAAACTTGAGGGATATCCTATGTTGAGGGAATCACGGCTGAGGGGATCTTTGAATGCTACCATTTCGGGAAAAACAGATCAGGTGTCTTGCTTATTTGGTGCATAGCGGATCAGATGTGTTTGGGGTAAAATAGCTTTTTCTGGCATCCACGAGTTGTGTGAAAGTTTTTAGAAGCAAGTTTAAGGCTGATCTTTCAGGGCTTGCATTGGTTGCAAAAGTCAGGGTCTGGTAAAGCGTCATTTAAGGCCAAAGTGGTGTAGTAGGTAGGTGCGTTCAACACTTGACTGGCACTCATATGACACTTCCCAACTGGTACAAATCTACGAAGACATTAAAAAGTGGAACAGTTCTCAAGCTGAATTTAGTTAATTCGAACCGAAAATGCAACCAAACAACGTTTTTTCAAGAAGTGCGCTAGGTTAATAGTGATTCTATTTGAATAAGGACTGATGATGCGTTGGAAAACGCGAAACTAGTTTCCCCGTCAGTAAACTGTGACTGATTTACTTGCCGCCATCTTTGTGGCCTTTAACTATGAAAAATAGATATGCTTGCAAGTTTTAATCGTCGCAGAAGAATGAAAGCAGAAAGCAGGCAGATTCCTCAGAAGCTTGCCGCAAGGCTAAAGTTTGTTTGTTGTAGGTTAATAGTAGTGGTGATCCGTTTTGCCCTCAACAAAAATAATCACAAGGTCGTAGAAGAACAAGCGGTTTGACGTGGCCACAAACTTTTAATAACAAACAACTTGTCAAGATTTCTCTTAAAACTTTCAAAGTTTCAGCAGTTTGCACGGTTCAACAATATCCTGATGTTCTAAAGCAGTAGTTCCAAACTTGTGCGAGCCGTTACCCAAATCAAGGTAGCGATTATGTCTTATTACCCTCAATATTTCGCAGTGATCACTCATAATACAGAACAACACTGTGGTTTTGGTTCCGCGTTACCCCGCGAAGAATTTCGTATTACCCCGGTAATTTACCCGCACTTTGGGGACCACTGTTCTAAAGTTTCATCAGGCCAAATTGAGGCCTGTCTGAGAAAAAAGTGGTACACGAACAAAGGGATTACAAAAATGTTTTGGAAATAGCAAAATTTTCAACTATCTCTCAAGTTTTAACAGTTCCAGCATATTTGTGGTTAACTACCAAGCTACCAATCATTTACGAAATTTTCGATCAGATGGCTTGTCTCAAGATAAATCTTGCAAGGAGATAATTAACCAGTATGACAAAGAAAAATTCAAAGGTCTTTTCTTGAAAATTATTAGAATATAAAATGTAATTTTTATTATTTTAAAGTCTCTGCAAATGTAAAAATTGCTATGCAATGTTTTGAAATTTCCGGAGGGGAAATGCCCCAAATGTCCCCCTGGTTGCGTGCCTGGCTCATAGTATGGACTTCTTGTCTGCTCATAAACAAATAGATAAAATAAATAAATTCTAAATATTCACAAAGTCTGTAATTCATTTAAAACTCTGCTAACTCAGTCTTAAAATATCCTTGCTCACTAAAACAAATATTTGCTCAGTGTAAAGTTGTCTTTCAGGGAAAGCAGTGCATGCAACTATGCCGTAAACATTGGACATTTTCTTTTTTGTGTACTTGCACGTCCATTTGCGTTGCATCACCAATATCCTGAAAAAGATAAGCAAAAAGTCGACTTTCCGCCCCCCTGGAAAATTTTCTGCGGACGTCCATGCGTATGGCATGCCAACGTACGCAGCGTTCCCACTTCTGAGAAACTTGTCCCTAGATTGGGAATTTCAGCATCCTTTGGTGAAAAATCTGGGGTTTTGAGGAATGTAAGGATTTTTTATGGAAATTGCATTTTGCTGGGATAAAGTTGGAAAAAGTTGTGGTTAGACTTAGGCATTTCCACCGGATGTGAAAAGCAGATTGTGATCCAACTGTCAGTTCCAGGATCGGGTCTACCTACTGTAACTAAACAAGTCTAATCTCTGCGTCTAGACAAATTTAATGGCAAACCTGTTTCATAATTTACAGAAAAGGGTTCTTGATGTGTGATTTGGCTACATTTGTTCCAAAGTTATTGTACAGTAAATGCGTAATGTGACACGCTATGCTGCTTGCTAAAAGGTCATTAAACGTGCTAGAAGGTAGGTGAAAGAAACACATTGCTTTGTGAAAAATCCAAGGAATTTTTGTACAATTTTGGGAATTTTAAGCACTACTTTAGGGACTTCCTAGTCAACATTTGTGGGAACGCTGAATGTATGTTTCCCATTTGTGGTGCAGATACACACAGTCTAGTATTTAACGCCTTCGCGTTGCCTACAATGCCTAATAAATTTTGCATTATATCTTATGGAACATTAGTGTTGGCCCACATCAAGTTGCCTATTTTATCAGGACATGTGATGCCTTGATTGCAAACAATTTGTATGTCTCTGTCAAACGATGCGCATCTTCATCCAACGTTTTATCCGCTCACTTCAGTTGCCTGATTCTTTTAACAAAACTCCATTTTTCTTCCTTATATAACACTTCTGTATGACGATGACCGAATGCAGTAGGGTGCATTGTTTCAGTGTTCATTCCTCTACAGAATCGACTACGCCTACCAGCTAACTCCTACTCTGTGAACCGTTTTGTATAAATATTTCTGTACCCTTGTGTTCTTTTAACTGATGTGATATGGACCTTGTATCTGAGGCATACAGTACACGTAAAAAAAATCTATTCAGCCGTGACGGTAAGCGTGGAAACTGCGAGTATGCTGCGATTCTAAGCAGCTTCACAGCCAAGCCCGTCCACGCGAGGGTTTACTACAGGTGATTCATCGTTTCTGACAAAGGTTACTTTAGTTCATCTTTTGATGTCCGCAACCTCATGTGAGTGGTTACGCTTGTTAAGACTGCAGCTAAATTTTTATGTCGCTGGCAATTTTTAATCGTTCACCAGACGTCTGGAAATATTTTAAAGCAACAGTAATGACGGCGTAGCCAACTTGAATGTATAATCAGTAGTTAGCTTCACAATAATCGTGTCCATTCTGGATGTAACTGACATGCGTGTTCAAATATTTTGAAGCTTTGCTATAATGTGATGAGAAGCAACGGGTAAGACGCATCAACGCATGTTTGCTAGGTTTTCAGAACAAGCAATCTGAAGATTCATAACTTGAAACATTGCGACCTACCAGTCGTGATTGAAACATCGCTTTTCACAATGAACGAGTAAGTGTGGTGAAGTGAGGCGAGGTATCGAAGCTTGTGATTGGTTCTGTTGGCATCGCCTGACCTCACGTAACAGTCGGCTCATACTACAAACGCAGCCAACCATAGAAGGTCGCCGTCTCCGTCGTCTCGTCTTCACTTGCTGTATGTGGTGAGTCGGAGCGAAAAAGTTTTAGTTCTGCTGATGGGCTTATGCTTTTACGACTGATGAAAAAGTGAATGCTGCTTGTCGTAGCGTGGTCTTCCAAGTAGTCGTTGTTGATTTCTTTGGAATGTATTGAGGTATGCCATCCTTCACCTTGTTATGCTGGACTTGAGCTTCTCGTACTGAGTACGAAGTTTGGAGGATCCTATGTTATTCAAATGTGGGAACTGATTTTGTAGTATGCGTGTAAATTCGCATTCGTGACATACTCTAGGCCAACGCTTATGCTGTTTCGAAAATCTAGCTGATTTTTTGGAATGTAGCCTAACCTAATTTTGTTGCCCTTTGACTTTGTGAGACTTCAGTTCTATTAGTGAGACTTCAGTTCAGTTCTATAGAGACTTCAGTTCTATGACTTTGTGAGACTTCAGAGACTTCATTCCTACTCAGCAGTAGTGCTGTAACAAGTTTTACGTGTTAGCTGACAATAATGTTAAGAATGTGTCTGTAACCCTATGGTTCTGTCTTCAATGCAGTTGCAAAAAGTGTCTGTAACCCTGTGATTTCGCCGGCTTCAATGTCTTGTACTGCGTTCTGTATTGTCTGTTTTATCAACCTGCGTTCTGCAGAGTGTGTGTGTTCATACTATGGACTTCGTGTCTGCTATAAACAAATAAATTTAAAAAAATATGTACCTTTGAGTTGAATAGCCTGCGGTATGGCGAATTATATTGATGGTTGACAGTGGCTGCTGGCTGCACAATGAGTTAGAAAGCCCGTTTAGGTGCTTGTGCAAGTAAAGTCAAAGACGCCGATAACTGGTGAAAGCTAATTTAGTAGACTTGCCGATCGTTATATGCATGAAACGGACTTTCGAATTTAAATCAAACATCCACCATCGTATTTTCACAGGTTTGGGACTTAGATTTCGTTTGTTTAGGAAGCTTGGTGATTTTGGTCGCGTTAACTACTGTGAAGCAATCAACACCTAATTGAAAGAAAAAATATGTTTATCATGAAAAATCCTTCAACGTTCCCAATCTTCAGGAAGTTGTTGCTGATTTGCATCTTAGTCACCGTGGACATTCTTGAAGTTTCGGGTGAGTACACGCATTGTACTTTGCTAGATACTTGTGAAAAACTTGAAACTAAATCTTTTGTTTGTTTGCAGCCTTGCGTCCCAACCACGAAAACAAACAAAAAGCATGTTATAGGCATTTGGGTTGCTTCTCAGTTCTTCCCCCATTTTCACCAAAAATGCCTCTGCCTATGCCGCCGAAGAAGATTCAAACTGCTTATTACTTGCGGACCCGAATCAACTCTACGTTTGACCAGCCCATCGAACCGACAAGGCAGAACTTGACCCAATGTGATTTCAATGCATCTAAGCCCACAAAAATCGTTATACACGGATTTAAGGTCAGCCACTACCAAACGCACATTACTGTAGATAATGTTGCTTGTGCACAAGATCGTGGTGCGAACTGGCGTTGTGATTTCATTTCAGTTGATTGGATCCGATCTCGCGAAATGGGTTCCAGAAGTAACGGAAGAAATCCTGAAAGCAGAGGATGTTAACGTAATTCAGATCGATTGGGTAAAAGGAGCACGAGTAGCGTACGATAACGCTGCGGCAAACACCCGAGTTGTGGGAGCCCAAGTTGCCTATCTCATTAAAATGCTGATGGTAAGCTATTCCTAAATATAACCATCGTTACGCAAAGAGTACGACATACGCATTGAGAACTTCATTTTTCAGGCCGTGAAGAATGCATCTGCTGCAGATTTCCACTTGATCGGATTTAGTCTTGGTGCACATGTTGCTGGGTTTGCTGGCAAAAAAGTGCAGGAAAGTGGGAAGCAACTTAAAGTAGGTCGCATTACAGGATTAGACCCTGCCAGCCCTGGATTTGATTTCGACAGTCCTGACGTGCGATTGGACAAAGCAGATGCCAAGTTTGTGGATGTCATACACACGGATACAAACACCTTGCTAGGAATAGGTGAGCATGAAAATTGCGATGTGAAACTTTTACAGGGTTCCCATGCGGTATTGAAAACGTATTGAATTGTGAAATCCGTTTTCAAGTCCGTAAAAGTATTGAAATTGGCCAAAATGTACATAAAGTATGGAAATTCCAAATCCAGCCAAGTTATTTATTCAAATTTTGTTCTTTACCATTACCAATGACAGTTTTTGCAGACGTGAAATTTTGGAAAAATTAAGATAGCGTTGGTATTTTTTCATTTCGCATTGAAAAACTTGGAATATGGAACGGCTAATTTGAAAGATTCCAAATGCTTTCGATTTGTTGCTGATAGTGGGTTTATGTTTCAGCATCTGGCTTAAACCGCAACCTGGGTCACATAGACTTTTATCCAAATGGTGGAGAGTTCCAGAAAGGCTGTCATTCCTCGTGGTCATCTTCAAGCTGGTATAAAGGTACTTTTGAATTTTCGTACCTCTGATTGGCTGCATCTAACTGGTTTTTCCGCAGAGCGTTGCTTCCCAAGGTTTGGATTTGTGCAGGTTAGCTATTCCCAATTGATGCTGCGCGTGGTTTTCAAGCGAGAAATGCTTTGTTGAAATGTCACTTAGTAGTTATTGCTTCGACGTTGACATATGTGAAAACTGAAATGAGCACGAATCCTCAAGATCTCGTCTAAAGACCGTTGCTTGCGGATCAGTTTAAAACCTTAACGCTGTACGGGCGCATTGTCTGTAGCGCGGGTCTGTTTTTACCCTGAGTAATATCGACACAGCTCCTAGCGTTTCCGTATCTATGTAAAAAGTCTTTAAAGTTTTGTCAGTAGTGAGCCCTTGCTGCATAAGTTGCACTCGTATTCCATTGATGGAAGTCGAGCGTTTCCGTTAGCATGATTCGTAAAGATGTACGGTAACGTCCTCGCTTTGCGTGTATGACCTTGACCAGGCATGTGACTGGTAGTAGCTGCGCATAGTGAATTAACGTCGCTCAGTGGTGTTGGCGTAAGGAGCAAACATCACAAAGCCGTACAGTCGAATGGACTAGGAAAGGGGCGTGAAACGACGCGTGGCTACCGTTTGACCTATAGTTACCTGGTCTTCAAATCATGCGACATCGATGACAAATTTACGCTTTGGCGTCATTGGTTACAAAAGATCCCAATTCGTTTTAGCTTTTGGCCGTCTGATGTTCGGTTCGTAGTAATCGAAAAGGCGGAAGAAAAGCACCTCAGCTCACTGGGCTGTTCATTTTTCGTTAGATTGTTCGTTTGTCACACCACGTCCTGTAAAAAGGAAGCAGTTTAGTGTTAGCAATCATCAGGCATATGGCTTGGCCTGCCGGGCCTTGGTTGACTTGTGCTTATATGCGTGGGGTACGCGTGACATTCTCAGCAAACAGCCGGTGCTTTGCGTGTTCATTCAACTTCTCATTAAACAAACAAAGTTAATGGCGTTGTTTTACCGGCGCTCGTTTTGAGTGATTCGGTGTCGGAACGAAGCAGTCAATATCTATGGAACGTGTGTCTTCTCAAGGTCAGTGGAATCTACCACTGCAATTTTAAATAAAGTTCTGCGAGGTGGGAGATTAAGAAAATTCTCACTTGGCATTTTTGGCGAGTTTCAATATCAATATTTTTTCAGATGTGTTTCCCAAAAGTATCAAATATCAAACTGAATGGGTTTATGGTATCTTAAAATAAAATAGTTCGTAAAAGCATGAATTTGCACTGATGTACTTCAAAAAATGTAAACCTTGTGCTACAAAATTTAAGTAGTCCATCACCATCCCGACCTTGTGCATTGGCAAACAATTCTTTAAAAAAATTCAGTAAACCACAGCGCTACACATTTTTAATATTTCGGTAAATAAGGCACCTTTCATCGATTTTTTTACTTGTCGACATCAAGTCATATGAACGCCATTGATTTTTGACATATCGACATCAAGTCATATGAACGCCATTTTCCTCAATGTTTTTCACTCACTTTCAGTTCTCTTTTCAGCGTCGCAATGAAAACCAACTTTGTTTGCCTCCCTCTGTCTATGAATAAGTTAGCGTTAATGGAGAAAGTACTTCCTATTATCTTGGAAGCCCCGCGCTAAAAGGCCTGTTTGTCTTCTGCGGAATCATTATGTAAGAACTATGGAGCGTTCTTGAAAGGTTTGAATAGGTTACTAGCACCGGCGATCACGCCATGTCTAAGTTACTCTTGCGTAGTCGTTGGCCAAGAGTAACCTCGAAGTTCTCCGCTTGATATACTACAATACTGGGCCATTTCTCACCTGGCGACTCCAGTTTGGAATGATGCAATTTATGGCTTTCGTCTTAACTCTGAATTTTTGAACTATTACACCGTGCGTTTTTTTTGTTAAACCTGTGCAGAGTTCTTAATAGCAAGTGTGGAATACATTGTGCTTATGCACCTCGCTTTTGTCATAATTTTGGGTCGTTGTGATCCTGAAGGTAACTGCAGTGCACAGGGCATCAGTCGTTGATCAACATAAACCGCAGCATTGCGTTGTTGCTTTTCATTGCATTTTTGTGAATAGCCGCAGGCAGTACAGCGGCTCACTCTATTTTGCGTGTTTTTGGAAGCAGGTATCAAAGCGATTAACATTTCTGTGTTGTTGGAAAGAGCTTGTACCCTGCATTTTATAGATATTTTAGTATGAATTCATCACTTGTTAAATAAGGGAGAATAGTCAAGCGCAGATGCTACCGGAAAATTATGCAAATAGCACTCTTGTTAAGTTTGCGCCATGCACTTTGTTGTTTTGTTATAAAATTATGCAAATAGCACGCTTGATTAGTTACCGCTATACATTTTGTTATGAAAATGTCATACGACGATGCCTGGCTGATACTATGTGGGCACTTGATTTTTGCGGGGAAAGCTTTGAAGTTGTTCGAGCAGATTGGCGTCTGACGGTGAAACGCCCAGGTTCGGAAATAGTTTAAGCAATTTGATCCCTCGGGCGAAAATATGCGCCGTTGCCAAACTGCAGTCCAACAATGCTCGTGGTTTGAGTCATGGTGGTATATTTACGCCGTAGCGTTGTTGTTTAATGAAAAGTTGAGTTCACTTAACTGCATCTGCCAGCTTATTTTCATGCATTGGTTTATGGCTCTTTTGTGACTCCAATGCGCGATTTCCAATTACGTACACCATTTCAATTGTTTAATTACCGAGCTGAACATCTCAAATGTTTACCTTCGCTTGACCTCACAAAAACTTAAAACTTAGCAGTTACTCAGGGCTGACCGAAGTACTCTTATGGCGTTGGCCAGTGTTTTTCAACCGGGGTTCCGCGAGTGGCTGCCAGGGGTTCCGCCAAACAGACCGAAATTTGCAACTACTGTTCTATGCCGTTGTAGCAATATAGACAGTTGAATCATTGCTTAGGGTTCCATGAGCAACGCAAACATTTGCGGAAGGTTCTGCTGCAACAAAAAGGTTAAAAAAAACACTGGCGCAGGCAAACAATCATGCTGCTGGTTGATGGTTTCTGTCGCTAATCCTCGCCGATTTTCCATTGCAGCCGTTACCGACTCGACTGTCTGTGACCACCTTCGCGCAACGGAGTTGTTCAAGTACAGCATCAAAGCTACTGAGCACTCTTTCAACGCCTACAAATGTGAAAGCTGGGACAAGTTTCAGGTGAGTTCAGGCTCCATCCAGAGAAAACAAGATTGCTAATGGTCACGTGTAAAAAATGCATGTTGTGGAAATTACCATACATTGTGCTCATCTGAACGACAACAAGCAATTGACACTATTTCACTATTTTTATCCGCAGCGTGGAATGTGTTTGCGCTGCAAAGGACGAAAAGGACTCCGTCGCGGCCGAAATCGATGCAGACGGATGGGCTACTGGGCCACTCCACTTTTTGGAAGGAAGAACCAGGCTCAATATTACTTAACTACTACTGGTCATGCACCTTTTACAGGTACATGAACTGTTTTCTCAGTGTGTCATAAAAATTGCATTTACCTATTTAAACATTAGTTTTCAACCACTAGGCGCACGTCGGGCTTCCATACGCAAAATCAGTTGGGCGGGGCATTTCAACGCACGTCATTCAGTGTCGGCTGATTTAGATTAATTACCAGTGAATCCGTGTTTACTGCGCTGCAACAATGGAAGAACTGGAGGAAAGCACAACAACGTCACTTCCTATGTACAAGCTGTTTTGCCTTCTCTCCCGCAGCGTATCTCCTTTTGGACTGTAGCATCTGATTTGATTTCTGGTTGAAACAAAACGTTGTAAACCGTATGTTTTCGTTTACCCAAACGATACTGTTTTTGATTTCAGCAAAACATTACCAGATCCACATGCACTGGTTCAATCACAGCAGTGCTTCTCCATACGGGTTCAAGGCGAAGCTGTTTCTTACTCTGCATGGAGCCACCAACAGCACACCTGAACATGCGCTAAATGAGTATGTTCTTTAATCTTTCTAAATCATTTTTCATATGACTACTAAATTAAGATGGTGTAGATCCAGGCGTGGGGAACCTGTTTACTATCACGGGCCGCATAAATTGTGGATTATTCCTGTCGGGCCGAAATAATAACTGGTTTAAAATTCTCTCCATCTTACTATGAGGGATGGAGGCTTATTACATCCTACCTAAAGTACCTGCTTATCGCTATGTTCCATTTTGACGCGATGTGTTTCGAATTGGGTAACGAAAATTCTGATGCGGGCCATATCAAACGTTGTCGCGGGCCGCAGGTTCTCCACCCTGGTGTAGATTGCCGAACTTGATATGTTATGATATCCTTTAAACAAAAAGGCTTTGAGTATTTTGTACTTTTCTAGCGCTTATTTATCGTGTATATTTATTTGTACAGCGGAAAAACTTTTCACGTGGTCGCCGGCAAAACCAGCCGGTTCCTTATGCCTCTGGACACGGAACAAGACGTAGGACCGATTCAGAGAGTAACGTTCAGATGGGAGGAACCTTCCTGCTGGAACCTCTTTTTCAACTGTCACCGGGAGAATATTCGTCTGAAAAGAGTGAAAATATTTGACGCTGCCGCTCAGAAGCGGTAAGTGCAGATAATACTTTGTTGTTCAGATGCCACCGAAATCTTATTTTGAAACCTGTCGCTTCAAGGAGCATTTTCCTGCTTGTGGTTGTTTTCATTCCCCAGTGCACGTAAGACCAACGCGTCGTTGTTTCGTAATAAAGAAAAGTAAACATCATTGGCTTTGCTTGCCCCTCAAAACCTTCATAAAAAATTATCCCCCAGTTCGTGCCACGAAATCCTAGTGCAAGATAGAAGAATGTCCGGCACGCATTACACCCACGCGTTGCTTTCCTGTGACGTAAGCAAATAACTTGCCGTGCGAAAAGCTTACTATTTGATCTGCATGTACGTCACTGATACTTCTACCTCCGTGACCATGTGTTTTCATCGTCCACCATCCAGTTGTGAGAGGCAGCAGTCCAAACGATAAGTAATACGAGCATTGCTCGATTCCTTTACAGGACCACGTTCTACCCTTCACAACCGAACATGCACGGGCGTTCGCAGCTGCGTGAAGTCCTTCCCAATAAACCTTTTGAACTCGCTCCGAAACCCTTAAATCGTCGGGGCTCCAGACGAAGAGGCAATGTCGTTCTGCCGCCGATTGTTCCTGTCTCGTCGGAAGAAACGGCTGAAACTTCATCGCATAGTCGGTCGAAGCGATCTGTGCTGAAGAAGTTGTTCGGTCGCCGACCGGTATGATGATTGCGCATCGTGAACGAACATGGCTTGTGCTAAGCTGCCTGTGGGGCTTGACTCCCACCCACAACTGGCCGTAGAAGTTGGGAATACCGAGTAAACCGCTGGGAGTCGTACGATGAATAAACCACTGGGAGTCGTACTGTTCGCTTTCCGATCAGCGACCTCAACTGTTCACTTTCATATTTCTATTTATTTATTTATTAACTTATTTTCTTTTTCCGCTACGAAACTATTTCGCGTAGGCTATTTTTTTCTGAGCTGAGATTTTTCACTTGCCGATGACTCATGATGAGGGCTGAAAATAAAGGATTTCTGCTGCCTGCCGACGTAACAGTGATCAACATGCATCAGGACTTTCCATATGTTTGGAAATTAGTCTATGACGGGCGCGTCGAAGAGCATTTCGGTTCATTTGGAAAATTTTCTGTGGTTCACCTGTCATTCGCTCAGCGCGTGCAATGCATGACGTGCTTAGCGCGTGCAATGCATGACGTATTGGTCTTGTGACAGCACTACCTCACACCAAGTTTCGGTACGGAGGGCCACAAACCCTTCTCCGGCTACTTTCGAGTTGCGGTGTCGCTCTTGTTTGTTTCTCAACGTTTGTCTTGGTTCTTGGGAGGTTTATTTGTAGGGTTATTTTTTAGCTTTTGCTTCACGCGTTACGACTGAGCTGTTTCTGACTTTTCTGCATTTCGCTAGTGTGCGAGACGTTTCCAATGTTTGCCTTGTTCCCGGCAATCCTTGGTGACACACTAGTGTGCAATAATTCGCTGTTCTTGTGTGCGCGCCTCTGGTACGCTCCCGCACTGTATTTCTTCGTGCCAAACCGCGCTCCATAGCTTGTTGGACAGCGTGCTGTTGCGACCGGCTGCACAAACAGTTCGCATTACGCCACTTTTCAAATTGTTGCACCGATTTCCGCTTCGTTCGTCTTTTTGACTCATACTGCCCCAGTTGTGGGTCTCAGCATTCACCAATCCGATGTATTGTCAAGGAACGGTACGAATCTGCACCACCGACGTCACGACACACGGTGCCGTTCAAGTTCCGACGAATCAATAATAGCCATTTCCTGGAAAGCCCCTTGCCCTTTTCGAAGTGTTTTTGCTCTAGGCCTGCAATGAATATTGTTACGTTAGTTTAACAAGTTGTACAATGTACATGGTTGCAAATCATGTGTGTTGAAGTTGTATACACAGCTGATTCTGACGTTACTCGGATTTGTCAAGCTCTCTCGCGCTGTCAAGTAAAGCACTGTGAGCTTCTTTTTGTGGCTGTAACGTTGCGTTTTGTTTTCGATTAGTATCTGGTTCTTGCTCAAATACAGATCAAAAATATTCTCCAAGCGTTCTCACAATAGGAGGAAAGTGCGCGTAGTCCTTAATGAGTAAGCTTCGGTTACCCATCGCGCTCTCGTGCAGCGTTCGTAAAAGTGTTGTGACCGTTTGAACCAACTCCCACGGGGGAGTGGTATATAGTCTTTTGTTTCCAAACGTTTTTAATGTTTATTTTCAATCATTTGTACAGCGTACTCATGTCTATGTATTGTTCAGATAATGTTACATAACAAAAGCACGATGCGATCGGGCAGAGCAGTTGAAAGCGTCAGGTGTCTTACCCCATGCCAAGCAAATACACAGCAAGCGGTTTGAAAGAATGAGCAACAACAATCGTTAGATATAGATTTACATCGTTTCTGACTCTCAGAGTTCTGCTGCAGCGTGAAAGTAGACTTTGTACCCAACCCTGGCCTGCAAGGTGGGTGGAAGACCGTCATTGACATCATAGTGCGTCGCCTTGTGTCAAACAACCGAAGTGACTGAAAGGTCGAAGCAGCAACAACCGCTTCGACGGTGTTTTTGTCGTAAGTCACGTCAG